>Ga0247836_1000474_pt1 | contig 74425 bp, 66 predicted proteins | sample LaCruzMarch2015__4_FD_187116 | JGI IMG/M metagenome (GOLD analysis project Ga0247836, IMG submission 187116) | Freshwater microbial communities from meromictic Lake La Cruz, Castile-La Mancha, Spain - LaCruzMarch2015_14m | ecosystem: Environmental > Aquatic > Freshwater > Lake | place: Spain... | reverse complement strand
AATAAAGCATTTCAGAAGAATCGCTACGCGTTATGATAAATGCGCAAATAGTTATCTATCATTTCTTTATTTTGTAGGAACACTGATATGGCTCAGATAATTTGGTTCACAGAACCTAAAGATTTAAATGGATGGTTCACATCGATCAGCCGAAAAACTTTTACTCCTTTTGTGGAAAAAATTGATGCTAAGCCAGGAGAGCAACATATTTTACATGCAGATTTCCATGGTGATATACATTCACTCATCACGCTGCTTGAAACAATGAAAAAAGAAGGATCAATCACGCAGGATCTCAAATTAAAACCTGGTGTTAAAATGTTCCTACTTGGTGACTATACTGATCGTGGTCATTATGGAACAGAAGTTATGTACCTTCTTGGACGACTTGGCGTAGCAAATCCTGAAAATTTCCATGCTGTGCGCGGTAATCATGAAAGATTGTGATATCACAGCTCAATATGGATTTGCAAAAGAATTAACCTCTAAATTTGGCTCTCGAGCTGGTAGCAACTTACATCTCTGGCTCGATGGATTACATAGTCTGATGCCCGTTGCTTACTATGTTGGTAACGGTTCTGGAAAATATGCACAACTATGCCACGGTGGTATCGAACAAGGATACGAACCAGGAGAGTTACTCGATAGCGGCAAAAAATGCCAATTGCTGGGTCAATTAAATCGCGAAACAGCTGTCAAATCAATTATACAACACACTCGCAACCCCCACGTAATAAAAGCTATGCACAGCATTCTACCGCATATGCAAGATAGAGTTACTCTACAATCTCCACAAGGCCTTGGTTTCTGTTGGGGTGATTTTGATGTCAAAGGAAATGCAATTGCACGATATAGCAAAAGTCGAGGCGCTGTTGAATATTCTATAGACGGAGTAAACACAGTACTTCACGATCAAAAAGGCTATAAAGGCTCTGTGACAACGATCATTCGAGGACATCAACATGGTGTCAGAACTCCAATGCAAAATGAAATTAATAATGGACATGGATGTTGTAGCTTAGCTGCTTGCGGCAAAGGTAATACATCAAGAACTCCACTACAAATCGATGAAAATAAAGTTGATGTGTTAACCCTGGATGTCGCACGAGATACCGTATACCACCCAGAAGGAAATATGCACGGTGATACAGCGCTCCGCGTTACCGTGCCAAGCGCACATCAACGTTGGGAATTTCAACGTATGCACTATCCAGTACTAGATACATCAACATATCGCGGAACTGAACATTACCGATAACAACAAACTACAAGTTATAAAGAAGCCACTCTTTTGGGAGTGGCTTCTTTATAACTTTTTTTAACAATCACAAAACTTAGTTAATTCTTTTATTGCATAATTGCTGATATTTTTACCTGCTGCTTTTTTAAATCAGCTAAATAAATTGGATTCATTGGCTCTTGCTCATAACGATTGTACAACGATTTATACAAATTCAATATTTCTCTATTTTTATTAAGATTTGCTTGTGGCTGTGATGTTTGCCACGTTACCACGCTATCATGAAACTGTTGCATTCCTAAATACTGCTCATAAAATGATGACCAATTATCCATCACATGGTCTAATGCTTGCATACCATCAAGCAATCTTTTTTGCGTCATGGCGTTACGATCATTTTTGCGATACTCTTTACGCAATTCATCATACATAGCTAATAAATCATGCACAGAACTCTTTTGCTCAGGAGACAATGTTGCTTTCCAAATATTTAAACGTTTAAAAAAACTATTCGTTCTATTATGCATCTCTTTTTGGCTCAACATAGTACTACTTTTTTGACTAGTTACCGATTGCGATGATGCACCAACATAAAAACTCATCATTAAACATGATAAAACAATATACCAATTTTTCATTTCATCTCTCCCAATTAATTTTGTAATGTGCGACCTGATTCAAACATGCTTTTAATATGTCTCCCTGCTGCATTAATCGATCCGACTGGATTTTCCAAATCTAAACGATCAAACGGTGCAAAGTGCGTAGATCCAGCCATCGAATTCCATTCCATATAAAAATCAGGATCGTTGGTGATCCCCCAGAAATATACGCCTTTGACCGGAACACCTAGATCACGCGCCATGCGACACGCATATAATGTCATATCAATAAACTGGCGTTTTTTTACTTCATCTAAGGTATTACATCCCGTTTCTACCACGTAAATATCTTTACCAGGGAAAGCTTTAGCAGTTTCAAGAATTGCTTCCATTGCTCCTGGGAAATCAATCATTCCAGCACAATTATCACCATCTGGAGCCCACAAATTAAAATAAATCGTAGGATATATGCTGAGCGCTATGCCATCGATATCATCCATATGCTTGCCCATAAGCTCTACAAATTTACCGTTGTACATACTACCACCGATAGAACAGACAAGCTTTTCAAGCACAATGCGAGGATCTTTAAAACTGTTATGTTTTGGTTTCATCGGTTTCCATTGATGCGAAACTAATACTTGAATCTTTGGATTCAATACTTTTATGGCACGCGCTGCAGCAAGTTGCGCTTTAACAATATTATCAAAATACTGTTTACGGCTCACATTGCTCACAAATGGCGGTAAATTTTGTTGACGATGTACGCGCATACCAAAACCAATTGGCTGGCTGATTGGACAAACATGAGTCACTTGAGGACTTTTTTCTAGAACTTTTACACAATAATTTGCAAACCAATCTGCGTGTGATTCTTCTTCAAATAAATTTGGTATTGCAATAGGATTACTATAGTGATGAAAAAACAACATAGGATTGCCAAGAGCATTAATAAAATTAGCTTGTAGTGACAATAACCCTGGATCAATCTCTTTTGATTTAAATTTTAAAATATCTGATGCTTCAAGTGACAACCGAACATTGGGCAAACCATTTTTCTGATATGCTGACTGATCAAACACACCCAAATATTTAAGCTGTGCTATCAATGCTTGTTGATAACCATCACCAAATTCTTTTACGGGTGCAAATGATTCTTCAATAATCCCTCCCTGACAATCAGGACACTCCGTTAACGATAACTCATGAGCATTTCGATTTTTCGCTAAATTTTTAAAAATAGCATCGATGATTGCTTTGTCTGTTACAGTATCTAATTTCGATGGATCAATTTTATGACCATCCGCACAACTATAAATCGGTAAACTGCTGAGTGCATAACGATAGCGATCTTTATGCTTTAACCATTGTTCAGCATTACTTACAGGCATCGTTTTTGCAACTTTTTGCAATTGAACACGCATATATTCAGGACTAACCGTATTGTCACTTCTGTGAGTCTGAGACATCGATGTCCCAAAACTGATCGCAAAAGGATTATCCTTATCAGCACTCAAAGCTTTAAATGTTTCATTTGCTGCTGGAATTTTGACATCCCCAGAAAGCATCATTTCATCAACTTTGGCTTTCAGCTCAGCGCGACGTATATCATCCCAAGCACCAGACGGCGCAGGAAAACCAGAGTTTTCAAGTCCTACTGGATCATAACTGGTCGCTCCAAACAGAGCAACGCTGCCCAAGCATAAAGCTGCATACATATACAATTTCATAGACCATATATATCGTTTTTGATCCATAACAGTTCTCCTTTTTTTGAGAAAAAATAACAAATTACATACTTTGGAATCTATAACATTAAAAAATACATAGCAAAATAACATTAAAAAAATCCACCCCATTTTAAAGAGTGGATCTTCATGTTTTCTATGTAAACGAAATAAGGTTTTCCAATTACGAACACTGAGAAAATAAAATTTTAATTAATTCGATCGTTCAAGCATCTGTTGCTCGAAAGCTTCTTGTTGACTCAGCTCATAACGAGTCCGTAAAATATAGGCTATCAAACCCATGCTCCACACAGGACCTACTATATACGCCGTATTATGAGCTATTAAGTTTTTATAAAAACCAGCGCTATCTTGCACATCTTCATATCGTAATTTTCTACAGCCTAATTTTGCTTGAGTACCAGCAATTAACGCACTCGTCCCCGTAAGGCCTAATGTGCAAACCAATGGCTTGATAATATCTTTATAGTTTATTTTCGGCCATGGACCAACACGACATGCAATCGTAACTGGTATACCAATTAAAGCTCCCATCCACCAACTCGCCACCACTCCCCAAATAGTTGCACGCAATGTTGGATTGTCTGGATTATTATCAAACAGTTTTTTTGCACGATCTAAGCCAAACACTCCTTGCCAACTATCCATCATATCTTTATGAAAACCCTTGGTAAAATATTCAGGGCAATAACGATAGGTAATTTGATCTTGCGCTATACCATATAGTGTTGCTGCGGCAATACATGTTGCGATAATTTTGCCACACTCGGCACTCTCTTGCGTAAGATCACAAGTCACAGTGTCTTCAATCTCTACGCCTTGATCAGCATCAAATATTGTTGCTTCTGATGCAAAACTCAAGATAGAAACAACTAATAAGGCTACTACTTTTTTATACATAAAGTCTTTTTCGATCGGCATAATTAATTCTAATTTTTACAATCATCATACTAACAGATAACCATTTACCGTAAAGGTAGGTTCCAAGTGCATACCTCATAATTTTCATCTGTTATTTCATGCTCTGACAACTCAAAACCAAGTGGCACATAAAATGTATCACCTAATTTACGACTAAATGTCGTAAGCATTGCAGAATCTATTCCAGGCATATTTCGTAAATCTTTAACTGTTTGTTCCATTAAAATACGACCATACCCAAGCCCGCGATCTTGATTTTGTACCGCCAATTGGCTTATACATGCACCACGAAATCGCGGAAAAGTGATATACCTGACATAGCCAACAGCATGATCATCCACTTCAGCAACTTTAACCACCGTCATTGATTGATCAGGACTTATTACTTGTCCCAAGCCGTTAACGCGCTGATTCAACTCATTAACCATATTAATTCCATGTTGCTTACGAGCTTCCACTGATTGTACGCACGGATCTGACTTTTTCATGCTACAAAGAGAGGGATAATGCTCCATCATGCATCGAACGATAACATGCCCATGCCGTGCTGCGTAAGGCACCACTTTAATAACTGGGCAGTGACCATCAACAACTAGAAAGCTGAGCAATACTGATAAAAAGATACTAAATAATTTCATAATCACCCCTAATGATTACATGGACCAAAAAAGACTATTCTTACCATCTATTTTAACAGATTTGCCCCAAAAAGCATCCCTCAACCTGGTTACAGTTAGACCTCGACATCTATTACTTGCACAGACACAGATCTGATCAAAAATCTAGACATTTTTTACCCTTCTGCCAAAATGAAGTTCTAGCACAAGTTTTTACAAAAGAAGGCTTTTATGGTATTTACCAAACAGCAAATATTGCAATATTTAGAAACACACAAGATTGCATATCAATTATACGAGCACGCACCCTTGATGACCGTGCAGCAAGGACTAGCAATTATTGCAGAACTTGGTATTCCTGGAGCGATTATAAAAAATCTATTTCTCAAGGATGATCATAAAAACCTCTACCTGATCAGCGCAACTTCTGATACTCGTATCGATCTTAAGGCAATCGGGAAAAGTTTAAATATTAAACATCTACGTTTTGCAGATGCAACAGCTTTGAACTCTCACCTTGGAGTACAACCCGGATCGGTAACGCCACTGGCACTGATCAACGATACCAATAGCACCGTGCAGATGATTGTAGATGCCAACGTACTGCGACAACAATATATTCAGATACACCCACTCCAAAACGATGCAACCATTGTGATCACACCACCCGACCTACTTAACTTTCTCAAGTTAATCAACAGGCCATATCGAACCTATGATTTTGCGCAAAACGAAGAACAATTATCTTAAAATTATTATGATTCTAATCACAACATCAGTTCTTGTTTAATTTTTGCGGCACCATCAACAACCGATGTTTTTCCAGTATTGATCAAGCAATCGTATTTTTGCAATATTGGAGCTATATAAGCCATACGCTGCTCTTTGGTAACGAAGAATGTATTGATGATAGTTTTAAGCGCAAAGGCTACAAAAAATCCATAATTATTTTTGAGACGGTCTTTATCTAAAATATCGATATAACCCTGCTCTTTTTTAACTGCTTTATATTTTGCGCAATATTCTGCAAATACGAATTTCAATTTTCGATGGTTCTTTGCATTATCCGTCGTATTACGCTGCCCAACATGTTCAATCAATTTTTCAGGAGAACAATACACTAAAGCAATCACAACATGTATGTCAGCAGCCTCATCAATTAAAAAATGTAAATCATGAGTATCGATAATAACATTATAGCCATTGCCAATAGTTTCATTGATATGTTTCCAAAGTAACCTATTACGATCAACAATAGGGAATCGATTCGCAGGAATATATTTCCATTCTCCCGGCAAAGTTCTTAGGAGTTCAGTAGAAATCGATGTTTTTCCTGCAGAGGAACAACCGTACAGTATAATTATTGAGTTTTTTGAAAAAGCCAAACAGGTTTGCAACAGGATCAGTAACAAAATAGATTTTTTTACTCTCATCAGACATCCCCTTTTTACACATACCACACACCCAATTATTCAATTTAATCAAAAAGTCCACCCTGTTTTCAAGGGTGGACTTTAATTTTTTAGACTCTATCACGCGTATTGAGCTGCCAGATGTTGTACCTATGAAGCTTTAATATAGCCTACCTCCAATTTCAACTGCTCGTTCAGGCTGTATCAACACAACTGATCCATTTTCTCCGGGAACACCAAGTGTTAAAACCTCGGAAATAAAGGGTCCGATTTGACGTGCAGGAAAATTCACAACACATAGTACCAATTTACCAACTAAATCATGCGTAGAGTAATTATCGACAATTTGAGCTGATGATTTTTTAATGCCAATTTCTGGTCCTAAATCAATCGTCAATTTATAGACTGGTTTGCGAGCTTCTGGGAAATCTACTGCTACGATTATTTTCCCAACTCGAATATCAATGCTGATAAACTCTTGAAACGTAGCCATGCACATACCTTTATGAAAAACTTAAAATTAAAAATGAATAAACAATCATACCAAATCCTACTTGATAAACCTTTGAGCCAACACCACAACAATACCTGTTAGTGCTGCCCCCCACAACATATCAACAATCGTTACGATCAATGGCCAATTTTTAATGGTAGCTTGATTGGTTAAATCATATGCAGAATAAACAACGAACCCAAACAAAAATCCTTCAAGAAAAATACGGCTTACCGATACTGATGATTGTATCACATAAGGCACCACAATAAAATGCGTTACCGCGACTGCATAGAGCATATAAAATAAAATCGCCCAGCTGTAGGCAAAGCTATCCGCAAACAAATAGCCCAAATAATAACGATAAAATCTTTGGCCCATTACCACAAGCCACACACCATCTACCAGTGCAAATAAACAAAATATTTTTAAAATTCTAGTGATATCCGACAACATACTACGCACTCCTAAAATCATCATACTATCTACTCTAAACCACAAATTAACTGTCTATTTTCAAAAACATACATTTATTCCAGTCAATGCATAGAATTTAATATTTTATAAAAATTATTTTTTAACCGTTACTTCTGGATCAGAATTTACAACTATATCAATTATCTCGTCTCCTCCAACGATACAGAAATGTTTAAAATGGAATCTATCAGCCCAACCATGCGAACTATCTGACATCAATTTTAAATATTCGGAATTCTCTATTTTAAAAAAACTCCAATTTTTATAAAATTCATCTCCATATTTTTCTGAAAGATTCCCACATATTTTAAAACAAAAACTTTCATTGATATATCGAAATGATCCAATGGTCCCAGCAAATAAAATCTGTATTTTTTTTGCTTTTTTTTCATTAGATAATCCGATTAGCAAACCTTCTTCTGGCCAACTCCAAGAATCAAGATAATATTTTCCAGACAAATCATTTACCGGTTCCCAACGTATCCATTCTTCCATGATATTTCCTTAAGATTTACTTTCTTCATATCGTATTTTTATTCTTTTACCGTCACCGCCCGGTATCATAATTTCAAGCGTTGGTCTTTGATCAGTACTCTCTACTCTTACATTAACCTCACGTCCATCAGGCAATGTACCCATCTTACCTTCTTTTCCTGGTATATTTTTAACATTAGTAGGACCTAAATCTTCAAAATCTTTAACTGCTGCCGGATAACCACCCTTTTTTATATATTGTTTTGCTTGTCCCTTAGTTTTATTTCCTGGTAACGCATCTTTCAAAATCTCATCTACCGATTTTGCTAAATGATATAAATTATCAATTTCCTGAGATTTTAAAACCTCCTTAGGCTTAAAAGATAACCTATACTCTACAACTCGATCTTTGATGCAAGCATTTACAATACAACCAACCACTGCCCCAACAACAACACCTGTACAAATTCCTACTGGACCAAATGCTGATCCTACCGATGCCCCACACCCAATATCAAATGGTATCGTCAGTCCAGTTATAGCCCCAATAGGTAACAACATATTATGAGCAACGATTCTGTGTCTACTCACTAAAAATGTATGAGTACCTTTAATTTCAAGGGTATATACTTTTAATTTTTCATGAATTAATTCAATACTCGAAATCTCGATAGCTTTGTTATCACTACACAGTAATCTATCTCCTGTTTTCAACTTAAACGCAGCAACCCAGGCATGATCTTGCATACGATAAAAAAGCTGTAGTGGTGTGCACTCTAAAGGTTTGATGTCATCCTTAAAACATACCCGAGAATAATAGTCGACTTCACTAAAACCTGCACGTTTTACTTTTTTTGCAACAAATCTTCCTGAAAATTCATCGTAACTAAGCACATCTAGATTTTGCTTATCGCTCATACATTCAAGAATTTTATCAACTTGCCAATAACTGCCTGAGGATGTCTCAACAAGCGTCTTTCCACCAAAACCATGAGGACTAATGAGCTTAAAAAAAGAGACCATTAAAAATAAAGTTGTATATTTTTTTACATCCATTACCACTCCTTATTATTTAGCTCTGCATAACAAATAATAATTTCATTTAGGAAAAAAAATCAACTTAATTTATGGTTATTTTAAAATTCAATAATTGCTGTAAAACAATGAAAATTTACCAGGGCAATTTGAAAAAAAATTATCTTAATGTAGGCTTTTTGCAACAAAATAAATAATTCACCTGTATCCTTGACGCGAAAACCTTCATGATTGAAAAACAGTTACTTTCAAACCAACGCATTATCGATTGCTTACACACTGATTATGATATTCAGGTTACAACTCTAACGCTTATACCTTTAGGTGCAGATGTAGATGCGTTAGTATACAAAGCCCAAGCGAATAACCAATCATCATATTTTGTAAAACTCAAACGTGGTTATAATCATGACATCGGCACTATTATACAACAATTGTTACACGATGCAGGCATTCAACAAATTATATCCCCTATCAAAACAATTCATGGTCAATCAACTCTCCATATCGATCATTTCACTCTCATGGTATATCCATTTATCAAAGGGCAAGACGGATTTAGCCTCAATCTCTCCAACGATCAATGGATTACTCTTGGCAAAGCCTTGAAAAAAATTCATAACTTTCACTTACCAACATCCATCAAAGATCAAATTAAACAAGAATCATACAGTCCAAAATGGCGTGAGACCGTCCGTTCAATTTATATCCATATCGATACACAGCAAATAGTGACCGATGAAACAGCCCTGAAGCTATTAACTTTCATGCAAGAACATAGAAAAACAATTCTACACTTGGTGCATCGTGCTGAGCAACTAGAACAAATAATTCAAAAACAATCATCTCAATTGGTATTGTGTCACAGCGATATTCATGGTGGTAATGTATTACTAGCAGATGATGGAGCTATGTACGTAGTAGATTGGTACCAACCTATCATGGCACCAAAAGAGCGAGATCTCATGTTTATTGGAGGCGGCGTGGGAAATATTTGGAATAATCTACATGAAGAAGAACTATTTTATACAGGCTATGGAAAAACTAAAATTAATATGCCGATCCTCGCCTATTACCGGTATGAACGAATTGTAGAAGATATTGCTATTTACAGTCAAAATATACTGATGACTACTGATGGATGCTCTGATCGGGCCCAAATGTATCAACATTTCATTGATATGTTTAAACCGAAGGGCGTAGTAGATATCGCACTTAAAACAGATCAAAATATCTAGCTAAATTTAACAATACCCCCCCCTTTTTCAGAAGTGGATTTCTATTTTTTAACAGTGATTAATTATTTTCTAAATCAAAATCAAGACCTTCATCTGATCCTAAAATAGTATCTTGTATTTTTAAAGTTGCTATACATCCAGTAGCTAATTTAAAACTAAGAGCTCTAGTATTTTTCAATTCTATTTTCAGCTTTTTTACGAAAATTAATAATTTCTGATATTCATCTAAATACTGATTATAAGCATTAGGATCTATCATCAACAAGGCATAACAATCTTTAAGTAATTTATACGATGCTGGTAATAAACATAAAAAAGCCAAAGAATTTAATGCTGTCGCATTAGAAACGGTCTTGTTCACCGTATTGTCATCAGATGAACAATACTTATTGGTAATAGCTACACAAGCCATTAATACAATAACCGAAACAACTGATTTTTTCATAGACTGCAAAGATTTTTGATCATACTTAAAATCATGCTTAATTTGATTTTTAATAACAATTATTTTATTTTGTAACGCTTTAATTAAATAATCCAATAGTTGAGGAGCTGAGTACGCCTGTGTACTAGCTGATGATAACAATATTGCATCTCCAATCGCTTCTTGCAATTCTTGCTGAGACGATTTTTCAACATTTTTAATAAAACTTTCAAAACGAGTATCACAAAAACGATTCTTATATGTTGGCTCAATAAGCCTCAATACAGATCCAGCTACTGGTATTTCTTTCATAGAATCAAAAACTAAATTGTCACCAACTAATAATATCTTAGATAATTCTGTTGTATACAACCATTGATCCACAACATTAAAATCAACTAAATGCACATAACTAAAAACTGGTCTTCCAAAATAATTTTCTAATTGCTCACGAGTATAATTTCCTTGAGCATCCTGAAACAAACAACAAAAAGTTACGAGTGCAGCCATTTTGATTTTATGAAACATAAACATTAATCCTTAATTTTGTAATTAATACCTATAGTATGACAAATTTTTAAACTCTCGAAAAATTGATTTAAAATCGATTCGCTATCACAACGGTCTCGCATTCATCCCCAATTTTAAAAGACTTGGGTTTTTTGCTTCTTCAAATAAAAAAATCCACCCCATTTGCAGGAGTGGATTTACATTACTATGAAAACAAGAAATAATTGTAATTCACGAATTATTCAAATGTCTCACTCTCATCTTTAATTAATTCTTCAAGACCATTAAATTTATACGAATTTTGACAAACAGAACAATCAACATAATAATCTTTTTGACTATACGGAAAAATTGGTACAAAGAATAACGTAAACCATTTACGATAAGAACAAGCAATCAGGGAATTATTTTGACAAATTAAACAATAAGAATTTTTCAACGTCCCTTCAAAGTCTTTCATATATTTAGTGCCCCAAATGAAAAACATAATCATCCCTTTCAACTACTTACATTACTCAATATTCCAATACTTGCAGCTACGCTAGCATATTAGATTTAAAAAGTCATATCAAAAATCTATGATTACAAAATTTATTTTTAAAAATTTTTTATACCAAAATGCTTTTTTTGAATATAAATTTATTTTTTTCTTTACCAAACTATCTAAATACATCGTTTTACACATTATCACTCAATAACTCTAACGCTAGGTTCATAATTAGCTAAAACATCTATAATCTCATCATTTCCTACAATACAAAAATGATCTAATGGATAATCATCTATTGATCCAGTTGTTTTAGATGCAACCCATTCTAAATATTCAGAGTTACTGATTTTAAAGAAACTCCATTTAATATAAAAATCATGACCATATCTAACGCCTAAAGCAGGGAATATACCAAAACATAAACTTTCATTTGTACACCGATATGCATATGTTGGCCCGTCAAACCAAATTTCAATTTTTATACCACTATTTTCATTAAAAAGTACTATACGAACTCCAACATGTGACATTTGTAACTCTTTTATTGAAAATCCACCAGATAATCCTTGCAAAGGTTCCCAGCGCGCCCATTCTTCCATGTATTGTCCCTTTCTTTTATTGTATTTTTTTATCACCATATCTAATTTTTATAATTTTATCTCTAGATCCCTTTGTTGGCCATATTTGTAATGTAGGTCGTGAATCTTTACTACCTATTCTTGCTGTTATTTTACGACCATCAAGCAATGTTCCTGTTTTCCCCATGTTCCCATCTTTACCTGTAAAATCATTCACTTTATCTGGTCTTAAATTTTCAAAATCTTTAAGCGCATCTTCATAATTACCTGGTTTTTCATAGATTTTTGAAGGGCCGCCTGTATTACCTTGCTCCCTAACCCCTTGTAAAACATCTTCAACTGTAGCCTTATAAGTGTAACCCAAATCAGGTACTATTCTACCACAGCCTTTACCGTGATGCATTGGTTGCATCTCATAATACCCAACACGATCACATTTCAAAGTAAAATTCGTATGTTTTTCTTTTGAGCATTGATATCCAATTGCTGCAGCTACTCCAGCAACAGCGATACTACAACAAAATGTTACAGGCCCAAACATACATCCAAACGATCCTGCACCTAAAATCATATCAAACGGTATTGCCATCCCGATTGTTGTTGCTACAGGAATAAACAGATTATGAGTGAGTATTTTTTGACGTCCAACCACAAATGTATGATGTTTTTTTACCTCTATGATATATAGCTCGATGGGATTAGAAACAGATTTTTTGGATCGCAACCGCGTTGTCACATGATTTTTACACAGAAGTATATCACCCTCACATAATTCATACGCTGGTATCCATGCCTTATCTAGTGCACGGTAAAATAATTGCAACGGTGAACACCTGATCGTTTCTGATAAACCTGTATGTTTTTTTGCAAAACTTAATTCAAAAAATAGATCCGACTGACAATGCGCAACAGCTTGAACCGATTTTACTTTCCATGTTTGAGATTTTTCTTTGTACGTACAAACATCTGTTGTTTGTCCCCTCAGAAATCTTGATGATATATCCTTGATATGCGAAAATTCTTGATTCTGCTTCAATCCAACAACGGTGTGTCCAGCAAATCCATGAGGGACAACATTGCAACCGTACAACACCAATAAAATGAATACAATTACCATCTTACAGTTCATATAGATTTTCCTAAGATGAACAATTTTTTGGTAATCTTAACACGAGCATTAATTTTCATGCAACAAAAAATCCACCCCATTTTCAGGAGTGGATCTTTATTTTATATGTTCGAAAAATTAACTATGTAAAATTACTTCACATTGCTCTACAAGTATTAGTAAATCTTGATGTTTCGATAGATATTTACCAATTTCAATTACAATATATTAAACTGTTTTTTCATTTCCATAACAAATACCAATAATTCTTGATATCGTTGCAACGGAAATTGATCATTTACATCATCTTGTTTATCACGCAGACGCTTTTCTGACTTTTGCATGATTATAATTTTCTCTTCTAGCACTTTTTGCAAAGACAACAATATCTGAACTACTTTTTGTATAACATCAAAAGCTTCAAATCTATAAAGAACTTCGTTAATTACTTCTTTTATGATTTTTTTTATTTTTGCAATATCACAATTTTTAGATTCTTGTAAAAACTTTACTGGATTGTTTTTTAAGTACTCACACAACGCTACAACTTCATTATCTTGCGATAAAATACCGAAACATGATCCTACCACACAAGAAACATCAGCTATTTTTTTATTTGGTAGTAATTGAAATGCCGATATATTTAAATATTTTTTATACAATTCATCTATTTCTTTAGAACTATCACCAAGGAAAGGAGAATGGAACAACCCTTTGCTTAAATAGAATTTTGTTTTAAACAATTCATTACTGTAACATTCTCCATGATGACACCAAAAAAGACCGTATTTCCCAGCATCCAATAAATCAATATTTTCAACATTTGGAATAGATTTTTGATGATACTTATAATACATATAAGCGTTAGCAACAAGATCATCTTTACGTAACAATTTGTTATCAAATTTTAATTTTTGTAAATATAATTCAGTTTTTGAAACAGAACCGTTATGACTGTTAATCATAAAATTAAAGTTGATGCATGATTTCTGACCATCAACCATATTCTTTATTTGTTGCTTTTCAATGGTTGCAATTAAAGATAATTGCAACTCTTCATCAAAAACTTCTCTGCTATCAACACTATTAAATTCATCAATAAATTGTTCTATTGGATGAATTTTACAAGATTCATTATGCAACAACATATCTACACGAACTTTATATTCTTTTTGTACTAAAATCACAAAATCAAGCAATTTTTGATAATGAGCAAGATAGTTATTATTTTGATCTGGATCTATAGTTGCAACATTATAATAACTATGTAAGGCATATAATAAGGACGCTATAGATATTACTCCAAGACTATACGTACAAAACGAAGCATTGTTATTTGCTTTTTCTAAGTTTAAATATTTTTTACAGAGATCTTGGAGTTCCACATATTCATCCAAATATTTACAACCTGGTTTATAAAAATTAGTTGTTGTTATAGTAGATGAACCACAATATTTATAAGTCACCACTTTCTGAATACCACGATCTTTAACTTCACTTGCTATATTTTCAAAGTTTTTTTGAGCTGAAAGCAACCAATCATGATAACATTTATAAGTACAATATGATAAAAAACTCAATACACCTGTAGCTATAATCGCCTTTTTTAAACTCGCATTATCAAATTTATGCTTATTTTTTATTTGAGAATGTATCGCTTGAATTTCACATTGCAATTTTACTTTTAAGTCTTGCAGTAAAATCAAATTATCATCACTGTTTTGCAAAGATAATGCTTCAACAATAGCCAGCTGAGCATCATCTAACAATGCCCACTTACAATTAGAAACAAATAAATCTATATTGGATGAATCTAACGAATAAGACTGCGTCAACATTCTTCTTAAATAAACAACAACATCATCATTACAAGTCAAAAATATAGGATAGCCCAACAACATGCTGACTAAAACAATTTTTTTATACATACTCAATATGTCTCCGAACCTGTGACAAAAAATGCTCATAACCTTTTTATCACTCTGTTAACTCTACAGATATAATCAAACAAAATTTATTTGGCTACAATATTTTTATTATCATTTTTTAATGTTAATGAGCTAGAAAACAACCACCCTGAGAATTAGCATAACATAATTTAAAAACTAATCGGCAAATTATCTGGATTCAATTTAATATTTTCAGATTTGACAATCATAAAAAATGATATAGATCTATCATTATTTTAAAAATTAATAACTAAGTAAAAACAAAGATCACCCAGATACCGTAATATCATAAGTGAATCTTTGTTTTTAAAGTAAATTAAACTAGTTTAGCTTAATGTCTCATCTTCACATGCATCTTGGTCATCGCAAGCGTCTTCATCAAACATTGCTGCAAGTTCAGCTTCGTACTCTGCACGATCTGCTGCAACACGTTGATCAGCCATTTGCTGGAAAGTTACTTTTGTACCATCAGCCAAGAATAAATCTTTGCCTTCAAGTAATTCTTCTGCCAAAGCAAGTGTTAAAGTCATGCGATCGAACTCTTCCATTGGAACAATTACTGAAACCGGAAGGCCACCTTGCATAACGATCTGTAAATCTTGCTCTGGGCTAAAAACTGTTTCATTTTCTGTATGCTCAGATGAAGTAACTAGATTTTGATTATTTTCCATAAAAAGGACCCCTAAAGTATAATGAATTATAAAATCATTTTTTTAATTTTTTGTTGCGTCGTAATGCACAATCATTGTATGGTAAATATTTTGGTGGATGATTAAAAGCATCCATACCCAAATAGTCCTTCTGTCTATTTCTGCAACTTTGTTCAGATTCACCTTTACCACAACTGTAGCAAACATCTGTATCAGTAACATCATCATGTTCACAAAAACGAAGGCTACATGCCTCTCTTTGCGCATCAGGATCTCTCATCTCTCGTACTGCTGGAAGAGTTTCTAAATTGAATGTTGCAAATTTATACATACCATAAGATATACAAGACAAAAAAACACAATATGCCGATGTCTCACAACAATTTTTTACTCGTGTACCAAGTCCATATCTTTGTCGTACGGCATTATGAACACCTTCACGATCAGCTGAAAATATATAAGTGCCAACAAGCAGCAAGTTCAAAATTAATAATACTTTTTTCATGCACGATCTTTCATTGTTATATTATGAATTTCGTTGTTCTCTAATTTTAATACACCACCGAATAAAGAACATTACCTTCATCTATGAAAGTAATGACTGAGAAAAATGCTTCTTTGCAAATGCTCGTCCAGAATGAGATTTTAAATACTTTTCAAAATTCAATGCTGTTAATTTATCTGCAAAAGCACAATACATATGCAATTTCCATGGTCGATCATTTTTTGTATGCACAGAGTGACCAGCATTATGAACATCAAGTCGGGCTTGCACATCAAGCGTATAACCAACATAAAATCTATCTGGAACAGTAATTGAGTTAAGAATGTACACAAAATACATTTGGCAGATCTCTGTTATAAAATAATACTCAGACCTTCGCTAACAGCTTCACCGAAACACTGTCGCTTATTTAAATGCTTTTTATCTTATTGCCCGGCTTCGTATTTCTTGGTCTTCGCGTAAACGCTACGTCCAAATGACTTACTACGCCGAGGCAGTCTTCGCTATCTAAGTTATTTTATAATAGTAGTTTTTGTTTCCATTTCATGGCTGCGCCTAGGCGTAGCCCAACGGGCGAAGACTGGCGGGGTTAACGAGACTCGAACTCGCGACCTTTCGCGTGACAGGCGAACGCTCTAACCAAACTGAGCTATAACCCCACTGTTACTTAATGGCTCCTTGGACTGGACTCGAACCAGTGACCTAACGATTAACAGTCGTTTGCTCTACCAACTGAGCTACCAAGGAATACCAACTTGTTCCGGCCATTTTTTAAAAAAAATGGTGGGCGATACTGGATTCGAACCAGTGACCCCCAGTTTGTAAGACTGATGCTCTACCAACTGAGCTAACCGCCCGGATATTTTTGGATAATTTCTAAGAAATAAAACAAGACATATGAAAGTTTATCGAATACATGCATTAAAGTCAAAGTAAAATGCAAAAATGACCCATTTTTAAGGTTAAATTTTTTATCCCCAAAACTATGGTACTATGATACAGTATTACTTATGCTACATTTTCTATCTGTTTAGCTCATAAAAGGTCTGTATGTCAAAATTAATTGAATATATCAAAACAGCGTTCTGGATTCTCCTTTTCTTACAAATCGCACCACCAATTATCAAAAATGTTTCAAAAAACCTCTTTGATACCATTGAGCCTAAAAACAAAGTGGGACTCATTGTAATCAGCGAAATAATTACCTCTTCAACAAAGATTAGTAGCCAACTTAAGAAGTTCTTCAAGGATCCAGAAATTAAAGCTATCTTGCTCAAAATTGACAGCCCTGGAGGTGCTGCAGGATCGACAGAAGCAATTAACCAAGAGATCATTCGATTGAAAAAAGAGTATCCAAAACCAGTCATTGCCTACTCAGAAAATCTATGCGCATCGGGTGCCTATTACATTGCTGCAGCAACTGATCGCATCATAACCACCAGTAGCGCCTTGGTCGGTAGCATTGGAGCAAAGCTCAACACTCAGTTCAAGGTGCAAGACCTACTTGCTCGCTATGATATCAAAACTCATTCTGTTGCCTCAGGCAGTTATAAAAACGCTCTTGATATCTGCGTCCCAATGACTGAAGAGCAACAAGCAATGCTACAAACCCTAACGGATAGTTCATATGAACAGTTTACACTCGACATCAGCAAATATCGCCACTTAAACCTAAGCCAAAAATCTGTGTGGGCTGATGGAAAAATATTTACCGGCAACGATGCGTTAAAATTAAAATTAATTGATGAAATCGGAAATCTATCCACTGCGATAAGCTACATCAAGAAACAAATATTACACGCTGACCGAGAAATCGAACTGATTAAATGCGCAGGGGCATCAAGATTTGAAAAACTATTCTATCCGGATCATGATGAAGATGACAGCGTACAAGAATCTTTCACTCAAGTAATATGCTCAGAGCTTTTTAGTTGGTTGTCGAGACAGGGAGTTCAGCACTCAGTTTTTTAAAAACATACACATGGGTTACACGCTGCATATCAACATAAGGCTTTAAAACTATTTGATGCGATACCAGATCGGTACTTACTGAAGCTATAACTCCAACAACAAATCCTTGAGGGTACATCAGGCCTTGTCCAGTAGAAACGACAAGGTCTCCAACCTCAACCTTTTTATAATGTGGAACAAAACACAGATCGAATTCACCATTATTTTTACCACAAGACACACCCGCTGAATCAGATCCAACAATAGCAGAAACCCGACAACGCTGATCGGTCACCAGAGCAACCTTGCTATACCATGCATAGGTCTCAATCACACGACCTATCAAAACGTTTTGATAAATCACAACGTCATCTTTATTAAAGCCACGATTACGACCACCATCAATAAAAATCACATCTTCTTGCGGACAGCTATAATACAGCAACACAGATGCTAAGCTTCTTTGAGTGTCATCATAACGCTGCGCAAAATCAACGACCTCTTGAGACTGTGCAATAAAAATCTGCTGCGCTTCCATCTGAGCAAGACGAGCTCGCAACAATGTCTGCTCAACAGATAAAATTTGTACTTCTTGTTGAAGCTGTTGAACCGTTTTTTTATGGTCCGCTTGCTGCTGCAATGATCGAGCAATATTTGTGTGAACTTTAAGAAATGGATACAAAGCACAAGAAACTGTTTGTTCCCACATGCTTGATGAAATGAACAATACCCTATGAACTAAAAAGACGAAAAAAAACAGATAAAAAACATGAATCAACCAGAACCGAACCTCTTGCCTCATCATAATACTACCCTAAAAATTCACATAATCCTTTTTCTATATCTTCTCGAGATTCTGAACGCACCAACCGCTCACGCAGTGCACTTGCACATGGATGCCCTTTTATATAAAAAGGTAAATTTTTACGAAATCGAAACAAACCATGCATACCATACTGTGCCATCATTAATTGTAAATGTAAAAGCGCAGCCTTCAGCATCATCGATCCATCAAATACATACTCATTTCCCAGTGCATGCTGATGCATCTCTTCCAGCTTCCAAGGCTTTGCCCACATACCACGACCAATTAAAAAACCATCAACACCAGTTAAATCATAGGTCATTTTTGCAGTTTTAAAATTCACCACATTACCCGAAAACAAAACCGGTATTTGCACAGCTCGCTTAACCTCGGCTGCCACTTTATAATTTGGCTGACCCGTAAACATCTGGGTTTGTAAACGTGGGTGTATCGCCAAGGCGTCCACTCCACAATCTTGTGCCAGCTTTGCAATATCAACAGCATTAACCGTTTTATACCCAGCACGAATTTTAAGTGTAAATGGAATATGCTCAGGAATCGATCTGCGAAATTCGAGCAAAATCTCTTTTAATTTCTCCGGTTGAGCCATCAAAGAAGAACCACCACCAGAAGAAACTACGTTACGCGCAGGACAACCAATATTAAGGTCAATCATATCAACGCCGATTTGCAAAATTTTATCACATGCTTGCGCGACTGCTTCAGTTGAATTTGCAGCAACCTGAAAATTCAAAGGTCGCTCAAATTGAGCAAAGTCTAACGCTAATGCGCCACCCTTTGGAGTAACGATAGATCGAACATGACGCATCTCGGTATACAGTAATTCTTGTTTAGAATATTCCCGTACCAATTTGCGAAATGGAGAATCTGTTATCCCATCAAGCGGACCACCAATAAAGCGTGGATATTGTAAATTTTTAATAGTGAGACGTTCTTTAAAATAATCCATGATTGAGCTTTTAAGTAGAAAAAATTAAATTTCCCCAAATAATATAATATGGGAAAACGGTATTAAACTGTTTATAGATCTATACTCTATAAAATACCACAAAAAACAAAAACCTCCAATCTTGGAGGTTTTTGTTCAAATAAAATCTAATATTTAAGCTTGATGATCAGAATCAAATGAGTTCACTTGAGCACTAACCCATCGCTTCAAATAATCATTGCTATTAACGACTTGGTACGAAAATGATGCAGGAAGCATAAATAGTAATGCACGAAATGCTACTGATCGTCGCACAATCGATAATTTAGCATATTTAGCTAATGCTTTATCTCGAGCCAACGCTTTTGGCAATTTTTCAGCATCATCCAACGCTGCATAATCAATTGATCTTCTGACTAGACTTTTCAGTCCATATAAAGAACCACGCAGCGTCAGCGAATTAATTAAATTACATGCCGAACCAACACCTGCTCCAACAAAAAGCGATGGTACATTAAGGTGTATCGTATCATTAGCGTGTAAAAATTCATTTCCACGAACAAATACAGGTACCACAGGTTTCTGTGAATCTTTTAAAACTTCAGAAGCGCGTTTTTCTAATGGATCAAACGGCGTTGCCTCGCTGCGAATTGTTTCACCATTTTGACTCACCGGTGGCAATTGACGATGTTCTACATTTTCCTGCAAAGAAGCTCCAACATGTTCAGTAGCAGCTTGCATTAAAGCTGTCATCAAAACAAAAACCGTGTATACATAAAATTTATTAAATCGTGACATTAGAAATCTTTCTATCTTAATTGTAATATTCATTTTTTATCGATCAAAGGGATTGTTAAGGCAATTGCCATTTGTTTGTGCATCATATAACCGACGTAGGAGCTCGTCTCTGTCATGCAAAACAAAATCATGATTTTTAGAACTCACAACACAACCATAAGCAACGAAACCAGGTAACCAAAACAGTCCTGACTTTGCAAGACCTGGATATAAAATCGATTTTTTCATTGTGTCGAGCTTAGTTCCAAATTGCGAAACTGAATACAAAAATCTAAAGCAGGACCCTGCTAAAATTGCAGCGCCAACCCCTTTTAAGTCCAAAGAGAAATCAATGTGGCGACCACCTGAATAATATCCCATATTATAGAATGGGGGTTTATCACCCGTATATAATTTTCTTTGTTCCGCTTTATATTTTTGATACCAACTTTGTGGATTCATATTTATCTGTAAAGATTCAGGTATGCCACTTTGAGATTTATCACCCGCAATAATCAAGGTGCTCATAGCAAACAATAAAAACAATACAATCGAACAAACATGATTGGATCGCACAATTGAATTCATTATAACCCCTGTAAAACAATCTATACAGCTACATATAACATGTATCATACAGTATATATTTTTTCCACAAAACACAAAATACAAAACAATTTTATTTTCAGAAGAAAAACTGATTTATTTTTCTTTTTTTACAAACTGAAATCGTTATAGAAAAATAAAAACATCGAGTTTTTATACTAAAACTATTGCTATTTTATTTCCAAATCTTATATCTTATAAATGTAAAAAAAACCTTTCTCACAAAAAAGGAGAAGATAATGAAAAAAAGAACAGTCAAACGTGCAGCGGCTAAACGTAAAGTTGTAAAAAGAGCTGCTCCTAAGCGTAAGGTAGCGAAAAAAGCCGTTAAAAAGGCTGCTCCGAAACGTAAAGTAGCTAAAAAGGCTGCTCCTAAGCGTAAAGTTGCAAAAAAAGCTGCTCCTAAACGTAAAGTAGCTCGCAAAGCTGCTCCTAAGCGTAAAGTAGCGAAAAAAGCTGCAGCGAAACGCAAAGTAGCTAAAAAAGCTGCTCCTAAAAAAGTAGAGCATGTTCATCATGCAGCTGCTCCAGTCCTTCGTCCTATGAAACGCATCTCTCCTCGCAAAAAGCTTGGTTAGATCCTTCTGTTAAGAAGATAAATAGGGCTCCTTTAAAAAGAGCCCTATTTTATTTGATCAAAATCTAAATTTTATTCGATTAACCTAATTTTGGATACTGTTTATGCCAATCAGTCATCTGCTGATACGCATGACCAACTTGGAACAACTGCTGCTCCGATAAATTTGGCCCTAAAATCTGAAATCCTACCGGCATTCCATTTTTGGTAAAACCACAAGGTACAGAAATCGCAGGGATTCCCGCAATGTTTGCAGTACACAAGAAATAATCTTGTAAATCCATCTGTAATTTATTGTTATCAAACTTGCCCATTTCAAACGCGGGACACGCCTGAGAAGGCATAATCAACACATCGCACTGCGCAAATGCATTTTGATAATCTTTACGAATGAGAGCTTGTACCTTTTGAGCATTATGATAAAACTTTGCAGCATATCCAGCTGAAAGCACATAATTACCAATCATCATTCGAACTTTAACTTCTTTACCAAAACCTTGGCTACGACTTTGCGTATATAAATCTATTAAATTGTCTGCATCTGATGCTCGGTAACCATATCGAACGCCATCAAAACGAGATAAGTTTGATGCTGCTTCTGCACGGCTGATAATAAAATATGTCGCTGCACCATAATCCATAGTTGACAATGTAATATCAGATAGTGTCGCTCCCGCTGTTTGTAGCGTTGTAACAGCACCAAGAACCAACTGACGAACCTCGCTATCAAGGCCATCGGTATCTAAAGCATTACGAACAATACCAATTCGTAAACCACGCGGCAATTTACCATCAAGGTTTACCGTGTAATCTTTTTTCTTAAGTTGTACCAAAGATGAAGCATCTTTAGGATCATGCCCAGCCATAGCAGAATAGACAAGCGCGCTATCATACACCGTACGTGTAGCAACACCAATTTGATCCAACGATGATGCATATGCAATCAGTCCATAACGAGAAACAGAACCATACGTAGGCTTAAGTCCCACAATTCCACAAAACGCTGCTGGATGACGAACAGAACCACCCGTTTCACTACCAAGTGCCCATGGTACCATCCCTGCAGCAACTGCAGCAATCGATCCACCACTTGATCCACCAGGTACACAGTTTACATTCCACGGATTTGTCGTTTTGAAAAACGCAGATGTTTCTGTTGAACTACCCATTGCAAACTCATCCATATTTGCTCTACCGACAAGCAAAACACCTTCTGTGCGCAACCAGTCAATTGCTGTCGCATCGTACGTTGCGCGGTAATTTTCAAGCATTTTAGAGGCACATGATGCAATCCGTCCAGTTTGACAAATATTATCTTTGATTATTCCTGGAATACCACTCAAAAGTCCACCCGGGACATATTGACTGACAATCGATTGTTCATCAAAGATTTCTAAAGCCGATTTAATTTTTGAGTCATGCGCTGCAAACTGTTCAAGTGAGTGCTTAAGCACCTCTTGATACGAATACTCTTTGTTTGCAAGGCCATGTTTAATTTCTTGAATTGTTGCAAAAGATAATTTGTGCATACCAGCTCCCTAGTCTATTAATTATCAACAAATTTAGGAACCACAAAATAATTATCTTCGCTTTGTGGAGCCTGTGCTAAAATTTCAGTGTTTGAAGTAGGAATTACTAGATCCTGTCGATCACAGTTTACATTTTTTACACTGACGACTTCTGCTTGCGCAGCAATTTGTACAACTCTTTCTGCATATGAAATAACATCGTTGAACTGAGCAACGATACTATCAAATTCATGTTCCTCGAAAGAAACACGAGTCATCTCAGCAATTTTTTTTACTTCTTCTTTTGTTACTTTAGCCATTGCTAGCCTTTTCTTTTTGTTTTTTCCAATGATCTTGACGTAATCGATAAATATACACAATGCTCATGAGTCCATTGCCCAGTAAAAATGAGGCATAAGTCACCAACATTTTAACTACCGTTGTTTGAAATTGCATATGGGCAATAACGTATGTTGCAGGAATAAAAAAGCATGCAATCACACCAACTCGTGTGACCATAACCGTTTTAACATCTCCAGCACCACGAAGCGCTCCAGATAAAATCAACTGTAACAAATCTATCATGATAAGTACACTCAGTGCTGGAAAGATCGTTGCTACCAAATATCCAAATTCACCATTTTGATCAAAAAATCCTGCAAACCATAACGGCCAGAGTGATCCTATCAGCAAAATAGTACCAACCAGCGTTGAAGCAATAACTAATATTTTTTTGATATTGGCATTAATATCATCCCAATTACCACGCCCTAAATCATTACTTACTAAAAATGTAACAATTTGAGCACATGCTATGGCTGGTATAAATGCAAAACGTTCCATAATTTTAATACATGAAAACGCAGCTCCGGCCTGAGCTCCCAGGTGCGACATGCAAGAACCAAGCCACGCATACGCAAAAGCAATCGATACTTTATCGATCACAACCGGCAACGATACTAACAAAAGATTTTTAACGCGCTCTGCAGAAAACTTCTGTCTGAGCAGCGAAATATGATATTTATGATGATTTGGAGCACAAACTACATACAGCAACATCACCACACACATGAAAACATATTGCACCAGTGATGCCGTAGCAGATCCCATTAAGCACATTTGAGGAAAACCAAATTTCCCAAAAATCAGAACATAATCAACACTGACAAAAACAACACTTCCCATGGCAAAAACCACCATAGGAACAAATGTGTTTTTAATGGCTCTTAAAAATCCAACCAAAGAAAAATAAACAAACATAAAAAAGATAGAAATAGCTTTGAGTTTCAGATAGGGAATACCCTGCGCAATCATTTCCGGAGAAAAATTATTAAACGCACAGACAAATGTAACTGCTGAGTACAGCCCAACAGACAAAAGTGTGCCCACGCCAATAACTGACCAAAATGCATCAACAAAAGCTTCACCCGCTTTTTTGTACTCAAATAGTCCGTTATAGTAACCCGCAATAATGACGATTCCGATTGGAAGTCCTTCAGCTGCTTTTAAAAACATACCCAAAAAGTTATCGATGATACCAGATACCGCATAGGTACTGGTTGATTTCAAATGACAAATAAACATACAATCAATAAAATAAGGTAAGAAATAGATTATTAACGCTGTAATACATTCAGGATAAAAATATTTCAACAATCGAGAGTATGATTGTCCACCCTCAATATGAAACCATGAACGAATACGAGCCAAACAATCTAATTTCATATAAAATACCTTTCCGATGGAAACAATTATGATTTTTTGTCATGTTTAAAAAAACATAATTGTCGTTGCTTTTCCCCTACGATGTATAACAAACATTTATCAAGATACTCTTTTTCCTTCGAATTTGGTATCCAATTTTTTGATGCCCAGTAGACAAATATGCTTTGTTGATACGGAGAAGATGGTTTGAAGATGCGTAGTAATTCTTCCACGGGCAATGATGCGCGCGCGATAAACAAATCGATCGGTTCTTGGAATTTACGCAAGAATGTACGCCAATCATCCGTATGCACAATAACATTGGTCAGTCCAAGCTCTTGAATTACCAAATTAAGAAAATGAACCTTTTTTAAATTCACTTCAACCAAATTGAATCGAACATAGGGACACATGATAGCAAGTGGAATCCCTGGAAAACCTCCTCCAGAGCCTACATCAACCAACCCACGCACCGTTTGCATATCATGTTGTTTAATCAGCGACAATGAATCGTAAAAATGATCTGCAACGATTTCATCTAAAGAATCGATAGCTGTAATATTATATTTTGCATTTTCCTGCATCAATAATTGTAAGAAACTTTGAAATTGATTTTGTTGCTGCTCTGAGATGCTATATTCTTTTAAAAATTTTTTCCACACGACACTCGACGTCAACTGGGAAAGGTCAGTCATCATGATTTTATTCTCTAATTTAACCAAATACTGTTTATTTTTTACTTTTTACAGGCTACTCCCACTCATTTTATTAGTATACGATTTTAAAGGAGCATATCCAGCAGATTCTATGATTCCCCCAACGGCCCACAGTGCTGATATAGTAATTTTATCATGTAAGTACAGCTCGCAACTCTGGAATTCTTAAACTAATTCATGATACTCTGTATAAAAAAGGAGAAAAAAATGAACAATTTCTACAAAATCAGTTTTTATCTAATCTGCCTCTCTTTCTTTCTTCCCGCTTACTGCAGCGATACGGTAGTAACTCTTTTCCTTCAAAAATATCCTTATTTTAAATTGCATCAGAAAAAAGCATACGACCAGGAAAAATATTCTAAAAAATTACGCCAACCTACCTATGTTTACAAAAAAATAACCCAATCAAATAATTTCTTTAGTCATGGCGCTCCTGGAATATCTTGCCTGTATGCAGGACGAATAGCACTCAGTGATCCTAATGGACAAGTTACCTTTCCTCGTCAGCAGCAAACACGTGATATGCATATCCTGGTTACCAAAGGCATACAACCAGCTTACATGATCGCACCTGCCACAGTGCACAACTGGATGCTAGATAGTAGACATCCATCAGAAATATACAAGATGACATTCAAGCACGATCCAAAAACCACACTACAGTATTATGAAACGACAAAACACAAACTAACCAATAACAACATTCCGCTCAATACCATCATCCTGATAGCTGATCCAGAAAACATTTTCATTCCAATGGGAGCAACAGTGATAGATTCGAGTCCTAACATTGTGCTGCCAATCATCTACATCAAAAAAGGATTCTGCTTCGTGTATAACTCTTTATACACCCTAGCGATAAAACAATATTTCGAACAAACAGAAAGTACGCTTAAGCAAGACATAGCAACAATTGCAAAAATAGAACAAATAACATAAAAGAAGAAGAGAGCGGGTTTTGATTCCCGCTCTCTTCTTCTTTAAACACAAATATTACAATGCAATATTACTATGCTGCTTGGATGTTAAATGTTGGAGCTCCTGTAAATTGTATGATCCAAACTTGATCAGCCGATGGCTGAGAGCTAGTAGACCATGGAGTATTATCACCATCATTAAAGCCAATAGATAATCGGGCATAACCAATATTCCACACGTTATCGTTACTTACTAAGTTGCCCAAGTAATTACCGTTCAAGTCATATAACCACACACCCATAATACCAAAAACGTTTTGATTTAAGCTCGTTGAATCAGCTATAAATGCACCCGAGGCTGGACCGTATTGATTAGCAGGTAGCAATATTGGTAAGAATACCACCCCTTCTTGCCATGTTGCAGCCGGAATAGCCTGCAATGCAGCAATCGTAGTTGCATCATCAAAGTTGGCAAAGTTACCACCACCCTGTTGTCCATTAAGGACTTGAGTATAAATAGTAATTGCCGTTACCGTGTTAGATGTTGGAACATACGTTTTAACTGGTCGCTGAGTAAAGTATTTCGTAATTCCAGGATTATTACCTTCCAATGAACCAAGAATTTTAGTCATATTCGCTTGTAAATTCGGTCCAACAGGAGGATTAAATACAGGAATAGTAGGAGCTTTTGTACCATTAGTGATGGTTAACACACATGGATAAGAACCATTATTAAATCCTGAATATCCTGATGCACCAAATCCAATACTGTTCGTCCATGCACCATTTGGAGTAGGACCATTATCCGTAAAGCTGCTCATTGGTATCGACATACCACCAAGCGCATCTCCCGATGATGCATCATACACAGCTACGTAGAATGATGTAGGATTTACGGAACTTAAGTTAGTAATAATATTATTATTTTCATCCATACCAAGAACAACAATGCTAATTCCAGATTCCCAATTACCACGACTTACAATTGATGAAATGTCTGGAGCAAGTGGATACTGTGATCCCCACGCATTACTCCAGAACATGATTCCACCACGAGGATTAAAATTCATATTCATAAAGCCTGGCATTCCAGAAATATTAGCATCTACCCAATTTACAACACTCAATTGTGCGCCATTTTTAGTCATGAGTGCGTCAAGTTCTGCAACTGACTGCGGAACATTTGCAGGAGCCGAAATACCAAGCTGTTGATCTGGCAGTAACCCACCAACCACAGTAGCATTCGCTTGTCCTGAGAACTGATAACTAATATTAGTACTTGTCCACGGTGCGCCTGTATATAATACATTCTTGTTATTCTGTATTAATGGGAATATTGCCGTAAACAGCTCTTCAGGCACTTGTTGATTACGACTTGGAACCACAAAAGCTGTTACTATCATATCAAACCCTTGTGCATTTGGCACAACAGTAGGACTAATATCTGATTTAAATATTAATTGGCCATTATTTTCAGATAATACGTTATTAATCATTGGCATATATTGTGGAGCAATTGCGTGTAATGGCAACTCAGCAAATGTTCCATCTTTAAATAAAGGCGAGAACCATAACTGTTCCAATTGTACTTTTGCTGATGGGATTGGAATAGATAAATCTGCATTTGGATATCGAAGTCTTACTTGCCCAACAGCGCCTGTCATGTAAATAGTTGCACTATCTCCACTCACCGATACTGTTTGATCATTCGGTATCGTTGTTTGACCATCGAAGCTATATGCCAACGTAACACCTTGTAATGTCCCTGTTCCAACCGGTACGACGATTGGTGCAATAATAGGCTGTTGATTTCTCATGTCCCAAGCAGAGATTACAATGTATGGAGCTTGATACGAAACATCAATAGCCACTAAATCTTGTACTGCATTATTTAATTGCCCAATGTTAAAACTTGCTTGTTGTCCGCCTTGCTGAACAGATGATAGATCAAGAGATATCCAATCAGCATCTGTTGTTGTAGAACCGAAATCAGGCAATATATGAACTGTTTGTATCGGCTGACCTTTTCCTTGAGCATCACGATATCTCATATTCAATATTTGCGAACTGTCTGTTATAGCTGTTGCAAGTGGCATCGTAACATCTACAGGAATTAATGTTAACGTATTTCCTCCTGCAATGTTTTGGAATACTTTAACGTAATCTTGATTACCAGTATCCACACTAAGCGTATATCCAACAAAGATTCCCGTTGTTGCTAATCTAGAACTTTGTTCACTTTGAACAAGAACTGTTTTTGCAATATTGTCATATGCTTGCAATACTAACTTCTGATCGAATGCAGAATATCCACAACCCAGCACTACTTCATGCTGCTTATTTAAAGCTGCATTGATAGTCATTGCATCTGCAGATGAAATTTGGATTTGACCACCACTTTTTAGACCTGAGCCACCCTCTAAAAATATTCCATTAAAAATAATTCGACAATTATTGTTAGACGTCAGTACTGGCATGTTTGCGTATAAATCAGTCGCAAAATTAACTGACTGACCTAATTGAGCAGCCAAAGATGTTGGTTTTGTTTGTCCTGTGAGCTGATAATTTACAACAAAACCATCAAGCGTTAAGCTTTCTTGTGCTGTTGTAACTTGATCAACAGCTGTAGCTAAAATTGTTGCTTTTGTTAAATCCATCGCATATGCCATCAGAGACGAACCATTTGCTGATTGCTCAACTACAATGTTAACCGTGTCACTATTATCGATTGCTTGATTAATTGCCGCTAAATCAGTTGCCGTAAATGCAAAACCTGATGATGACGATCCATCAGAAAATGTTCCATTAATCGTTACACTCTCTACAATTTCAGTGTCTGCAAGTAGCACACTTAAATCTGCATTAACATAATAATCTAACGATTGATTTACAGCTGTTGGTACCTGTAGAGCTACTATTTCATTAGCACCACGAACAAATGAACTTTGTCCCGTTTTTCCTTGCAAACCAAGATTTAATTGGTATCCAATGAAATTACCCGCTGTAATTTGTGCTTGAGTAATAGGGCCACTTACTTCGCCTAACTCAGTATTGCTGGTAGTGTCAACAACAGTAAGCACCATATCGCCAAGACCAAACATATATTCAGGATTAACTGTAATATTAATAATATCACCCTTTTGCAAAGCAGTATTAATTGCTTGCACCATAGCAGCACTCAGCGCTATTGGTCCAGACACAACCGGTGCATCAGAGGCACCAAATACAGCCTGTACCGATAGAGTTGATAGTTCATCAGTCATGCTCACTGTTGGATTTAAAATGAACAAACTTTGATCAGCAGTTAAGCTAAGCGTATTTGTTGTCGTTGCTGTAGCGAACTGATAGGTAACTGTAAAACCAGACAGTGCTGTTTCTATAACTCCTGCAGGTGCTGCCTGTATAGCATAACCAAACATCGTTGATACATCATTTTCATCCAGCAATGCTGCATACACAATGAGATTACCATCAACAGTTGTTGTTCCTACTTGTACAATGACAGCATGTCCATTTTGTACTACAGAATTTAATGCTGCAAATGTTGTTGCGTCAAAAACCACTGGATTTGCAGAGGTCGATCCAAAATCTGCAACAATGCTCACGCTGCTGAGTTGAGCAGTCACAGGCAATTGTAACACTTGATAATCTAATTTAACCAACGATGCACCACCCAAGCTTGAAGCAGCTGATGACTTTGAAACAGATACCGGTGCAAGAGGTTGCAACGGAGCTGTTGGAGGTGTAATGTTTGCAGGAGTGACCTGATTTGAAGGAGTAACCGGAGTTGAAGGCTGTATTGTTTTAGGAGTTGTCTTAGCTGCAGGAGCAATATTTTTCGATGCTAACTGCATAATCTTAAAAAGACGTCCCAAAGTTGGAGTTGAAACAGAATCACCTGCTTGAACATATGCAACCATACTTAGCAACATGATGCTTAAATGTAATTGATTATATCGTTTCATAAAATTCCTTTATTTTTCGCATATTCTATACGATACCTTACTGTACTGCACTCGTAACATTTGGTTGCTGACAATAGAATGCAGGAGCGCCACTTGCTATTGGTATCTGTTTTACATAGGTCGTATTTGCACCTACAGGAGTAGCACTTGTTTCCATGTTAAATCCAACCCAACCCCAAACCATTTGTGTGGTAATCGGAGCAGAACCAGATGCATACACATTACTTTGCGCATCTTCAAGCGTAACAAGAGCTACATAGCTTGATGATCCAGAAGAAACAGGCATAACATTGAAACAAACATACAATCCATTATTTAACAGTTCTTGCGTAATGTTTTGTAAACCATTTTGTTTTGTAAAATCAAATTTAATAAATGCGGTCGAATTACCATCAGTAAACTGTGCACTAATGAAATTTAAGGCTGCAAGTCCACCAGCAATAGAAGCCGGACTGTTATGGTTATACGCCGTTCCAGCAAGTGCAACCACTTCTTGAAGCGATGATGCATTTGCCGTAAATGATGTCGCTCCTGTTGCACCAGCAGCTATTGTTGAAGTTACTGACACCGTCGGTAAACTTGGAACAATAGTAACTGAATCACCAGCAGACATTTGTACTGGCGTCACAGCAGCAGCTTGACCTGTGTATGCATACGCGAGAGAATAATCACTAAAGCTTGATATCTCAGCTGCTGTCACAGGAGATAAATCCATAGCAAGTAACGTATCAGTTACATAATCATAAACACCAATTGCAAGCTGATCATTCATAATTTGACAATTAACCGCTATAGCATGACTTACTGCTAAAGCCGCATTAATATTTGTCATATCTGACGCGCCAAACGCTATTGCTGTGCCAGTCGCAAAGTTTGGAGTAACAGAAAGAGATGTTAACGCGTTAACATCTTGAGGTAACTCTACTACCGATGAAGCAGGAAGAGATGATGTCAACATAATGGTATTTGTGAGAGGAAGGTTATTAATTTGAACAGTCTCATCATCATTTAATAACTGATACTGAATTCCTGTATATGTAAATTGAGCTGCTGTAGCAGGAATTACAACGCCGTTTGCAATATTTGCACTGTTAGTTGCACCTGACGCATTAACCACGGCGCGGCGTGTTTCTTGCGCAACAATGTCGCCTGTAGCATCATATGCTACAAAAGTAGCATCATAACTACCTGATGCATTTTTATCACACTCAACAAACAATGTTAACGATTGTCCAGTTGATAGTGCTTTATTCATATCTACAATGTTTTGTACACTTACTGCAAATTCTGCATATAAATCACCAACATTAGTCGCTGGCCAGACCGACATAGATTGAATTGGTGAATTAATAGCAATAGATTGTGCTGCCGCTGCAAAAATAACTGAACTATCAAGCGATAATCCATTTGCAGATTGTGCTTCTTTTTGACCCTGTACTTCAACATCAATGCTATAATACGAAAATACAGCTGGTGCTGTGATCGGAGTTCCAATTGCAATATTTGCTGTATTGGTAACGCCTGATTTGTTCACAACGCTGTTACGAACTTCTTGAGCAATTTGATTGCCCTGTAGATCATATACCGTTGCTGTAACGTTATAATTTGCATTGCTTTGTTGAACATTAAGCCCAAACATTAAGCTTTTACCTTGTGCAAGGGCAGCATTAATCAAAGCAAGCGTTGCAGCTTTAAAGTTAAACACTGTATACAAATCACCAACGTTAGTTGCTGGCCATACTTGAATACTAGTAATTGCTGCCGGTATTGCAAATGTATTTACTGTGTTCGGCAATAACTTAGTAGCTGCTGGTGGCGTTACTGTAATAGTATCGCTTGTTCCCTTAGGAACAATAGTTGTTTTTGCTATGACAGGAGCAATGTTTCCTGGTGGCGTATTGCCAGATGTTTTAGCTCCAGGCTTAATTTTTCCACCTTGAGATGTAGCTGATCGTATTACTTGTAACACTTTAGTCACATTTACTGCTGCAAATACTTGCAAGCTATAGCAACTGGTTAAAAACATTAACTGATATAACAATTTTCTTTTCATACAACTCCTTTTGATGACAATCGATTTTTCATCATATTTTAATCTCCCAATAAATGTAACCACACCTCCTGCTCTTTAAGTTAATTGACATATATTGACGATGGATTTTCTAAGCTTGAAGATTCATCTTGCAACGCTTGAAAAAACGCTTTTGCTTGTTGTGCTGCTTGCGCACCTGTTTGTTTCCCTGTTGCTCCTAAATAATCTTGAGCATACAAATTTTGTGTTGCCTGTAGCATTGTGCTCATCCAAACACCTAACTCAACAGGATCAGATTGGAATTTTTCGTATCCGTCTTGAGCAAGATTGAAAATTTTTTCAACTAATCCTGGCTGACTATATGGAATTTCCAGCACATTTGATGCAATAACTTTCTGACTACGTAAATATAAAATAAGTGCTGATGCTTGTTGTGTTTTCGCTTTAGCTGATTTCGCAGCCTTAGCAACAGGGGTTTTACTTTTCACCGTAGCTTTTTGCGGTTGCTCATTAGCTATGAATTCATATGCCATACCAGCATTTAATAGTAAGTTTTTCACTGAATTATAAGCATCCTGCTCGCCGCTATCTACAAATCCCGTAACATTATCTTGCGCTAACTGAGCAACGGAGATAGGAACGGCTTGTCCTGTTGCAGCAGATGTATACGTCACACCATGTACTTTCGCATGGAAATACAACGATATATTCTGATTTCCACCATTAAAATAGGCAGTGTTAATAGCCTCGGTCATTTTAGTGACTAAAGCTGTTTGTTTTAAAGTTTGATATTTATTTTTTGCCGCTAAGAAATAATGTGCAGCTGTAGCATAATGCATCTGTTTAAAATTTGGGTATAAAGGCTGCGTGTACGAAATTTGCATACAAGAGTTTCCTGCATCTTCAAACAACTGAGCAATATCAACGTTAAACTGAGTAATCGTTGCTGCATCTTTTTTCGGATCAAGCATTGAAGCCCAATTCACATATCCTTCATTAATTTGATGCAATAACATTTGATAATCATTGGTGAAAGGAGCACCCACTAAACATTGCTTCATCCAGGCAATAAATACCTGATAAATATCTAAAAATGTATCTCTAACATCAACTGCTAACGTATCAGTACTCATCTGCTGTGCATATGCGTACGCACTTTGCGTTGGTGCAAACAATAATGCTTGTGCGCGTGTAAGGTTTTTATTAATTTCGGTAAATGTATCTGAAAAACCGGTTGGTAACGTTTGCTGCAACATAGGTTTATTTTTTACCAGACCTTTGGTAGCTTGCGCCATTAAGTCTTGCGCTGTTGTAAAATGATCATATGCTTCTGATAAATATGCATAGACCATAGACTGCAATACTTCATCTGCTGCAATGACATTATTTCCTGGTACATACTCAGTACCACCTAAATCAATATTTTGAGTACCTGTAGAAAATAATAAATAAGCACTATCTAAAAATGTCACTGCCGTTGCCATCGTTGAATACAGTGGAGTTGCAGGGCTGAGTGGTACATTTCCACAATTGACCGCCAATATCGTGCCTTCGTCTTGCAGTGTAATCGACACAACCGTACAGTTTTTAAAGTCACCAAGTACCGTTTGAACCTGATCCAATGCACTATTAGCATAGCTCTGTATGTCAGCACTAATTCCTGATTTTAATGTTAAACTATAATCCACAAAACAATCAGTAAAATTAACACCTTGTAACTGTAACAGCTGACTAACCACATATGCGCGCAGTACAGCAAATATATCTTGCTCTTGCGCAGCACTCACGGTCGCTACTTGTTGACTGAGAGCCAATGACTGCAAAGAAGATGGTAAAAAAGTACCACCTAAATCTGTCATGCTAATCTGTTGAAACTGATACTCACGAGCTACAAATTTTTCAGGAATCGATTTTAAATTATTCCAAGTCACATCACCAACCATTTGAACTGTTGACGCAAAAGAAGATGCGCTCAAAAGTGTTCGCATCAAGATTGCTTTTGCGTATACCGTTGCTGCCTGAGGGGTTTGTGCCTGCGCAGCATACAACGTGTGATAGGCATTATACGCATCTTCATATTGCTGCGTAGCATCTGTAAAATCACCCTTTGCAATTGCCGTTTGTGCTTGTTGTACCATCGCTTGTGCTTGAACCGTTTGGACCGATACGTTCACTTTTGAAGATGCCGTTACCGGTTTTTCCATGGTTGCTTTGCCAGCTTGACTGTATGCATCTTGTTTTGATGCTACCAAATTAGACGCCACCAATACGCTGGCAATCCATTCTTTCCATGTTGCATTAACTGAAAGCTGATCTGGAAAATAGGGAACTAATGACTGATATTTATTTTTTTGTGCTGCAGGATATATTTTATCCATCTCTTGTGCATAGGTCATTGCTAACGCCACAGGATTTGCTCCCGTTTGCGTATAGGCATTCACCATCGACTGACTCAATAATGCTAAATATTTAACGATCAACTCAACGTTTTGTATCGTTGCAAAATCAACTAAAGTATCCTTAGTAATCGTTGACTGTGAAATGTTTAAGCTGTTTTCCTCAAGCAAACTAATCATCGCATTCATTGAATATTGCGTGAGCTGTGCAGATGCAAGCTGACTCACACTATTTGACGGTTGCGTAATAAAGTTCGCTAAATTTTGAAACGATGCCTGAACGTCTTGAGTTGTAATTTGACCACTCACGTTACTTTTTATAAACAACGCAATGGTAGGTGCAGTATAGACACTTTGCCCAGATTGATCATTCAAATATGTAAGCCAGAGTGAATCTAATGCGCGAACGACTAAATCAATATTAGTCACCAACGATATTGCTTGAGCACACTGTTGTTGACCAATTGGATCATTTGCCGATTGATATGCTTCTTGCGCTTGTTGATATGATTTATAGACCGATACCATTTGTTGCTGACTCGCAGTTACTTGAGTTTGCACAGCTATCGGATTGTTCACATCAAGCACAATTGCAATTCGACTTGCCTTTGCACTCGCGTTTGTTGTGGCATATAATTTTTGTGCATTTTGATAATCCTGAAACTGCTTCTTAACTGCTTGTGCTTGACTGATCATGCTCGTTGCTTGCGCGTCATTGCCAGCATTTTTGTAAACTGTAGCCAAAATAATATAATATGCACCGATTTCATCATATAAATCTTGTACCGCTGTAGATTTCGTCAAACCAGTGCTCAGTTCATTTTGCCGCTGACTAATCGCCGCTTGATACAATGTAACCATAGAATCACTTAAAGTAGATGGTACCGTTGCACCTTGTGCCACACCATTAATACTCATGCCTGTAACATACACGTCCATGGCGAGTTGATAAGCAATGTAACAAGATGCCAGGGTCCCCGGATCAATGGTTAACGCATAGGATATTTGTTGCACAATATTAAAACATATTTGTACAACAGTACTACCTAATTCTTCATAAAAAAATTGAACGGCCTGATCTTGCTGGGTTGAGGGAAAATATTTCGATACACGAACCACTTCTTTTTGATAAGTCACATATTGTTCCGACATTTTTTTCAGATCTTGATCATAGGGCAAATGATGAGCCACTTCGCTTTGTACCACCAACGCATACCCGTTAATGTAAGCTACATAAGGAGCTATAATTTTTTTATAGGTTGCAAACGCCAAAGAACCTTTATCAAGCACTTTGGATGCAGTTGGTCCAGCTGCAGCATTTAAATCTGCAAGAGCTTTCTCATATTGCTGTAATACCGATGACAATGATGATGGTGCTCCGCATATCTGTGAAACCATGCATATTATTACAAAAAATTTTTTGTTCATATCATCCTTGTGTAGCAAGTAACGAAGATAATCCTGATTGAGATGATGCTACAGTAGTCGTTGGTATCGTTGATCCAACTGTTTGCGGTCCGGTTAAGAGTGTATTTAAACCAGAAGAAACACCAGAAGGAGTTTGAGCTGTTTGAGTTTGCCCATTATTTACCAACGCAGCTAACCCTACAGGTTTTTTTGTAGTAACTATGGGTGATCCAACAGCGCTAAGTAAACTATCAAGACCTGGATTTTTTGGTTTTGCAGCAGGCTCAGCAGCTGTCTGCGTTGCCCATTGTTGCATAAAAGCTTTTAAAGATTGCTGCATTTTTTTCACAGTTGGTTTCGTTGATGCATCATTATTTGAACTACTACTAATATTATCAAGCAAAGAAGTTAGTGAACTTGCGGCAGACTTTTTTGCGCCAGATGCAGTTGAAAATAAACTTAACAACGAAGATAATGTTGGTTTCGTTTTTTTTGTTTGCTCAACAGATAATGTATGTAATGTTTGCGTAGCATATTGTAAGAAAAACAACTGTATCGACAACATCGAATTCTTATACTCAGATCGCAACGCACTATTTTGTAAAATAGTCATTGCCGCTTGAAAATTCGGATTGTTTTGCTTATTTAAAAACTGCTGTAACAGCAAAGATTGATTGCTCGATTTTGAAGCAAGAGAACCAGTACTTGGCGTAGCAGGATTAGAAAGAGCAGAAGCTAAACCGGAATTGACAGGAGTGGCAGAAACAGTCGTGCTTGGTGATTGCTCTTGTTGCAGCAAAGCTCCCAGCCCAGCAGACTCTGGCACTACAAAATGAGTTGTACAATAGAGTAAACTCATAGCTATATATCTGCGATATATAATCATACACCTTCAATCCTTACTACTTTTTTTTGGATCTTGCTTACTTAAACATAATCGACCAAAAGAATCAAGTCTTTTGCTCTTGATACAATCGTTTTAATTCTGTAACGGTTGTTGCATCTATAGCTGACTTATCATTACGATACTGAATAAATCGCGGAAATCGTAACGCAAATCCAGGATTATTGTCAATTTTACCTGCAGTATGCACAGGCGATAATGTTATTTCTTCTGATTTAATAACACATACAATTTTTGGTTCTAACCAAACATCAGGCACCAACTCTTTTGCACAAACGACATTCTTCGGTTGATGCTCCACACGAAGTTCATCACATGCTTTTTTGAGGGTTTTAAATTCATCATCAGTCAGTCCGGTACCAACTTTTGCAACAGTCTTAAATTGATCAGATTGATCATCATACACGCCGAGTAAAAACGCACCTATGCCAAATTTTGCACGCTTACCTCGTCCCACATAATATCCTAAAACAACTCCATCAACCGTATCAAGCAGTGACCCATGCGCTTCTCGTTTTAATTTAATCCAATTAAAATTTCGCTTTCCTGGTTGATAAATTGCATCTTCACGTTTAACCACCAGCCCTTCAAGGCCTGCTCCGATGGTACGTAAAAAATAATCTTCAAGCTGTTGCCCTGTGGTAATATGCTGCTGACTAATGACTTGCAATACTGGATTATTAACTTTTTTAAAAACTGTTTCTAGCTGATTGCGACGATACTGATGCGTCTGCTCAAGCATAGAATGACCATCCAAATACAAAAGATCAAAAATATATAATTGTAGCGGCAATTCTTGACTTACTGCCTCGATGTCATGTTTTCTTTTTCGCTTCACAGTCTCTTGGAAAGGTAAAAACATATCCGTATCTTCATCGTACACAATTGCCTCACCCTCACAGATTAAACTGGTTACTGGCAGCTGCATCACCAGTTGTTTCAAATCAGGAAACATGTCGGACATATCAAGCATATTTCTTGAGAAAAAATGAACCTCTGCCGTTGATCCTGTTTTTTTCACATGTACTTGAACGCGAAATCCATCAAGCTTTGGTTGCGCAACACAATCACCAAGTTTTTCAACAATCGCTTGAGGACTTGCCAGCCTTTCAGCCGCCGCCGGACGAATCGGTATTCCAACTTGAATGCTCATATGCTCAATACCACTGATGCCATCAGATTTTAAGGTAGCTGCAACAAGCCCAAGATCAGCGCAAACATTGTACGCATGTTCAATTTTTTTACTTAAACTTTTATTTCCTGCTTCCATCCAAGATAGTGCATCTAAAAATGTCATATCAGAAAAACCCAATCGCATCGTTTTAGTCACAATACGCACAATGCATTTTGCACCAAGTGCATCACATTGTTGCAGTAACGCAACCAAGGCGTTTGCTTTTTTATCCGTTGAACCTGTACCTGAAATCTCTGCAATCTCTACCAGTTGATCATACACATGCTGTAACGTTAATCCGTCATCTGCTCCATGCCATGCATCAGCTACAACAGTACCCGCATCACCCACCTCTTTAATCTTTTTTAAAACGACATCTTCAGACTGCTGCAGCAACAATGCCACAATACCCACCATTCCCTTGGTAGCAATATTAAACTGTTTGTCTTTATATGCTGGGAACAATGAACCCATAGCTAAATATGCGATAATTTGCGCCTCAAGAGCAGAACATTCTTGCAAAAGTTGTGCAAGAATTTTTGTCATCTCAGTTCGCGATGGCTCTTGTTCAAGGGCATGAAAAGTTTGGGCACATGTCATAAATTTCATAGACAAATCTCATTTTCAATAGACTTAACATCATATTTTATAATTGCATTTTAAAGATACAACATGCTTAATAAAACTCAATAAAGAAGCCCAAGTTTTACCTCAGGCTTCTTTGTTACTATAAAAAATAGGTCTTATTGCGTAATCGTAAATACCACAGGATAGGTACCACTACCTCCTGCAGCATAATTAGCAGCACCAATACCAATTGTATTCGTCCAAGCGTTGGACCATGCAAAATTAGTTCCATTTACTGTAAAACATGATAACGGTACAGGTGAAATACCCATTAAATTACCAGATGCTGTATCATATACCAACATATAAAACAACTGAGGAGTTGATCCTACTAAGCTCGTAATTAAGTTGTTATTATTGTCTACAGCAAGTAAGACAAAGCTAACTCCCGTTTTCCAGTTAGCATTGGATACCAATCCACTTATATCTGGTGCGACAGGGAATGCTGTTCCTTGACCCCAAGCATTTGACCAATACATCAAACCAGCAGTATTACCAAAATTAAAGTTCATATACGCAGGATTTGATGAAAGTCTTGATCCAGTCCAGGCAACTGGATTAAGCTTCGTATTTTCTAACCCTTGTAGAAGCGTTGCTAATCCCCCAAAGGTACTTATTTGAGTACCTGAAAACTGCTGAGGAACTGTATATGTACTTGGTGGGACAATTTGTACTGTTTGATTAGCCAATATTCCTTCTATACCCATCTCACCTGATTGTATTTGACCCCACACATGATAGGTCTTCATTTGATATGTTGCATTTAATATAGGACCAGTATTCTGATAATTCCAATTACCCGCTACATTTGTAGCTGTTGCCGTCGAAATAACATTACCAGACAAATCAGTCGCTGTAGCTGTAGCATTATATCCAGCTCCAGATGAAACCGCAGAAACTGCAATATTAATGATTTTACCTGCTGCAATCGCCGGATTAATTTTAGTTAAATCAAATGACATCTGTGGCCCTTGTGCTCTGCCTGAACCGTTTATTTCATAAAATTCAGGGAAAACACTTAACCAACCAGTAAAAGAACTCACGGTATTAATAATGCGCGCAGGCGCTGGTGGTGTCTGAGATTTTGCAGCAGGAACTGATATTAATATATTTTGCACTAATGTTGTAGCGCTTAAATCGGTAGAAACACCTCCAACAGCACCATTAGGATCAGCAGCTGGTGTTCCATTTGTTCCAGCTGTTCTGGTATAACCAATATATGTTGTTGATAAACTTTTTGTAAACGGCACAACAGCTGATGTTGGTTGTGCCCAATTGGTAGAACTTGCTAAATAAATGGTCGGATACGATTGCTGACAAATTTGAGTTAATGTTGCTGCATCATATGCCGTCATTATCGCCTGATAATTGTTTGCACTATTTGCACTCAACACAAGTTGCACAACAATCGATATGCCATAGGTTAATACTAAATTAATCTTACCTAAATTTGATGTTACATCAGAGGCAGTACCACTCCAAAACAATTCAGCAAATGCTGTACTGCCTGCTGGCGGTGTAACATTAAAATTAGGGCTAAATGTAAACAGACTAAGAGTTTGACCCGCACTCATCGTAATAGCTGCTGTTGTCGGCAGTACCGGAGTCGGAACAGTGACTGGCGCTGGTGCTGATCCCGCCACTATTTGTAATGCTTGAGGATGAGAAGCTGTAACTCCTGTCAACATCCCCGTTTTAGCCATATTTGATGTCTGATACGTAAAGTTCGAATATCCCCATGTCGCTGTTGCTGGAATCACCGCTCCATTATATTGGATCGGTGGAAAATTATTGTTACAAATCATTGTTGTCGTGGTTGTATCATACATTTTATACGATAGCACCAATCCTGCTCCAGCCGTATTCGGTTGTATATCATACACAATATTAACATTATGACCCGCTGCAAACGCCGAATTCATTTTTGCTAAATCTGCTGCACCCACTGGTAACTCGCCAAATCCTGCTGTACCAAATGTAGGACTAAACCAAAATTGAGATAACGTTGCTCCTGTTGGAACAAATATTGATTGTTGATTATTTGGTAGGGCTGCAAGTGCTGTCGCTAATGGTAATGTTGCACTACCACCACCAAACACACTGTCCGACTTTGCAACAGGAACTGATATTAATATATTCTGTACTAAAGCTGTAACACTTAAATTGGTAGCTATTCCTCCAGCAGCTAGATTAGTATCAGCAGCTGGTGTTCCATTGGTTCCTGCCGTTCTAGCATAATTAATATATGTCGTTGATAAACTACTTGTAAATGGCACAGTAGCTGATGTTGCTTGTGACCAATTGGTAGAACTTGCTAAATAAACAGTAGAATATAACTGCTGACAAATCGGCTGCAATGTTGCTGCATTATATGCCGTCATTACCGCCTGATAATTACCCGCACTATTTGCACTTAATACAAGTTGCACCACAACGGATATACCATTTGTTAATGCTAAATTAATTTTGCCCAAGTTTGATGTTGTATCCGTAGCTGTTCCACTCCATAATAATTCAGTGTATGCAGTAGAGCCTACTGGCGGTGTAACATTAAAATTAGGACTAAATGAAAACAAATTGAGCATTTGACCTGGACTCATCGTAATAGCTGCTGTTGTCGGCAGTACCGGAGTCGGAACAGTGACTGGACCTGGTGCTGGTGGTGGTGTATGAACACCTATTGCCTTGCAAATATCGACCACTTTCGTCACTTGCCAACTTTGTGCTGTTACTGTTGGTGCTGTTACAATAAAAACAGACGTGCAACTTAACAGTAAAACTACTGCCATCATTTTTTTATACATATTTTCTTGTCTCATCAAACATTTCCTTTTTTTATTAAAAATCACACGACAAGCTTTTAATTCATAATTTTTTATGATTGCACAGCGACATTGATGTAACATTTTAAAAAAAAACGCATCAACAATTCAATCTATTCCACAATAGTGCATAAAAAGATTATTGAATACCAAACTTACACAAAGATGAATTATGTTCAAGAGAAAAATATATGTTTTAAAAAAAATGGTAGCGACGCAGGGACTTGAACCCCGGACCTACAGATTATGATTCTGCCGCTCTAACCACCTGAGCTACGTCGCCATTTAGAAGAATGTCTGAGAAAGTTGGGTCTTTGCATGAAACAAAGACCCATATATTGTCAATTTATAGATCCTAGTATACTAAATACTAAGCTTTTGTACATTAAAAAATTTCAAATAAAATTTAAATAATGATTTCAAGAAGAACAAACCGGTAATCAGTGTTGTTATGATACCAATCATCATCGTAACCGCAAATCCTTGGATAGGACCAGTTCCGAAATAGAACAGAACCAAAGCAACGATAAAGGTCGTAATGTTTGAATCTAAAATAACCCACATAGCTTCAGAGAACCCATCTTCAACAGCTGTTGACAGACTCAACCCTTCGCGAATACCTTCTTTAATTCGTTCATAAATTAGAATCGATGAATCGATCGCCATACCAACAGTTAAAATCATCCCAGCAATACCAGGCAACGTAAGCGTTGCATGCAATAATGCCATGAATAATAACAAGAGAATGATATTATACACGAGTGTTAAAAATGAGAACACACCGCATAGGCGGTAATATAAAACTCCAAACAACAGTAAAAGAACTAAACCGATCACACATGACATCAAGCCTTTGTAAATAGCTTCTTGTCCAAGTGTTGGCCCGATTTGACGCTCTTCAACGAAATCAACTTTTGCTTTAAAAGCACCAGATTTTAATAATTTCGCAAGCGTTGTTGCTTCTTCTGATTTAAAGCTACCTGAAATTTGTCCCTTAGAACCAATTGCAGATTTAATGCTTGCCACTTGAATAACTTCATCATCAAGCACAATTGCAAGTAATTTACCAATGTTTTCGCTGGTTAACTCATGGAAGCGTTTTCCGCCTTCTTCGTCAAATTCGAAACTTACACCCAAATCAGTACCAAATTCTCCGCCAAATCCAACTTGTGCGTGTTTGAAGAATTTTCCAGTAACTGGTGAATATGTCGGTAGCAAATAGTACATTTTTTCTTCAAATGCACCGCGTCTTTGACCAGGAACAATGATTGTTCCTTCTGGAAGTTCATGATCATATTTTGAAAGCAAAGCTTCTCTGCTTCCTGCACTATCTTCAACTAATTTGAATTCTAAAACCGCTGATTTACCAATCATGGTTTTTGCTTGATGCGGATCGCTTACGTTTGGTAATTCTACCACGATTTGCTTCACACCTTGTTTGCTAATATGAATTTCGCTCAAGCTCGTAAAACGGCTTCGTAAGATTTCAATGTTAGCTTCAACAGCATCAGATAATAACTTAGATAACAATGCGTCAGGTAAACTAACCTTAAGCGTTGCACCATCGATTGTATATTTTAAATGTTTTTCTTCTGATTTTAAGACTGATTCAGCTTCAATTGCAACGTTGACTGTGTTAAATTTACAAACAAGACCATCATTGACTAAAGACGGCTTACTCTCAAGCTCAAGATGAGCTGCTTTTAATGCTGATTCAAATGTTCGTATTTTGTCACCGAAATAATTTTTGACGACATCGTCAGTCTGAACTTCAAGGGTAATATATGTTCCACCCACTAAATCAATACCAAAACGAATGTCTTTTTTACCATGCCAATATAGATAGCCACACATTGCTGCTGCAAATAGTACCCAAAAGGTAAATCCAGCAGTAAGGACTTTTGGAAATGATTGATTCATGAATTCTCTCCAAGCGCTTATTATTTAAACATCTTCTACTTGTACTATAAACCAACATTGCGCAACTATCGTTACGCAATTAACTTCCAACATTTTTTTCAAACTATAGATAGTAAAATAAAATTTGGTGCCGAAGAAGGGACTCGAACCCCCACAAGATTTCTCTCTCAGCCACCTCAAGGCTGCGTGTCTACCAGTTTCACCACTTCGGCATGTATCACTTAGATTATCAGATCAGATGATATTTTCAATGTAAAAAACAATATTTTTAATAGCCCATCAATCGACAAATCATTTCCTGCAATTTGCACAAAATAGTTTGCACACAACATACAGCCATACAAAACCAATCAACCATTTTATCCCACAAAGGTACAAGATAGCCTATTGCAGAGCAAAATAGTTCTTGATACCAAGTTGGTTGGCACGTTGATTTTTTCTTTGATGATTTTGGTGCAGACTCATCATCTGTATCTTTTGCATCCTGATGAGATTGTGACGCAGCTAGCGCTTTCGCTTTAGCATCATCACGTTGTTGGAATATAAGGAAATCACCCTGCTGATCTTTTTGCAATATCGCCTGCAACTGTAACCCTTTAGTCTGTAAGGTCTGCGTTGTTGTTTTAATTTGATTGATAGTTTGCGTAACCTTAGTTACCAACTGACTTTGCAAATATTGGAATAAATTAGTTTGGAGATAGTGCATTTTTTGCTCTATGTTTTTATTGAAATTTTCCATTTCATAATAAAGCACGCGAGCTTTTTTATCATCCAGCTCCATACCAATCTCTTTAAAATTATTCCAAGCCTTTGTTTCCAGGGCGCGACATGCATCAATCTCTTTGAAAGCTTTCATCATAGTTTTATCAACTTGATCATCCAAATCTTCAATCAATTTAAAATCTTTGCTAATTGCCTGAAACTGCACCTGCTCTGCTTTAACTTTTAATCGAACAGAGCGTTCATCAGATGCCAAATCACCGCCACGAATATCTTGCTCTGTTGTTAAATCCTGCGCAACAGCTTGAAGCAATTCATCAATCTGACCTTTTTGAAATCCGATGTTTTCATAAAAATCATCAATTTGTTGTCCAACTTGATTTACTTCATGAACGAATTTCATACGAGTATCGGATGTACGCTGAATCGTCATGCGTATTGCTTCAAATAATTGCTCTGCTTTTTTATACCAAACTCGCTTTTCCAACCAGTTTCCACCAGTATCAATATGCAAAGTATCAAGACCATCCGCCACAACTTCATGCACATCTGTAATCTGCATTTGAACATGAGGAGCTTTCGGCAAATCACTGCTTTCAACTGGGGCCTTTGCCATCACAGGCATTGGTGCTCCCACAACTTTAGCAGCAGGTGCCGCCATGACTCCAGGAGGTGTCGCGACAGGAACTGTTTTTGCAACAACTGGACTTACTGCAACTTTAGGCATAATCGGCTCAACAACAGGCGCAACTTTTGGAGCTAGCGCTGGAGTTGTCTTGGGTTCCTCTACAGGAGCAACCTTTGGTTCAACCGCGGAAATAGCAGGAGACGGAGCAACAGGTTCCGCTACTGGCTCAGCGACTGGAGCAACATTTGGTTCAACTTCTGGCGCAACGCCCGGTGCTGCAACTGGAGCTACTTTAGGTCCAACAGCTGGTGCTACTGGAGTTGCTTCTCGCGCACCTGCAACAGGAACACCTGTCTTTGGAGCGGCCAAACTAGATAACAACGCATCTAAATCCTCAGCGTGAACAGATCCTACCGTAGCTACCATTGTTATCAAAAAAACAGATCGCAGCATTACCATGAAAACTCCTTTTTTGCAGCAACTATAATGTTTTTGCAATATCTTTTAATTCATTCATTAAACCATTGGAAAGTTCTTCAGCTTCCCAAGAAGTATAACTCCAACGAACTCCAGAATCAACCTTGGTCAATACTGAACAATCTGATTTAATATCAATAATATCAATATGCACAACATTCATTAAAGGATGCACAACCGATGGTGCACGAACAACACCAGCACGACCAAGCACGCTGTATGCAATATTGCCTTCATCCATAAAACAGATCATCACTTTTTTCTGCCATACCATATTATGGTATCCTTGATGATTTTTATGAATAGAAATCAAAATACTTTCGTATCCCTTAGGAAATATAACCTGAATTGGTGTCGTATGAGGCACCCCTTTTTCTGAAAATGTTGCAAGAACACCTACTGTTTGACCTTTTTTTAACACTTCATACAAATCATCAGGAAGCTTTACCCCAACATGTTTTGCCATAACAAAAACCTTTCAAATTTTATCAAATATTATCGTATTTTTTTCTATTCTGAAAACAACCGCAACGTAACTTCATTCTCTAAAGCATACCCTTTAGGAGTCAATCGAATAACTCCGTCTACATACATGACTAAGCCCGACTGAACCAACAAATCAATGTTCTGAAAAAAAAGCACTCGCTGCTGCTCAGTAATATTTTCAAGGTACAAATCAACCAAAACACCTTTTGATTGTCTGAGTCCCAACATTAATTTTTCTAACATAATCTGTTGACCCGAGAGCTCTTCTGACATTTCTATCACCGATTGCCCTGAGGACAACTTTTCAATGTATTGCCCAAGGTTTTTACTGTTTTGAAATCGTACCGTTCCGTTAAAAGAACAAGCACCAAGCCCAAACCCTCGATATGCTTTGCGATCCCAATACGCAGCATTATGCCGCGATTGATAACCAATCTTTGCAAAATTGGACAACTCATATCTTTCAAAACCATGCGCATGCAATGTATCCACTGTCCAATCATACAAATCTACCAAGGCATCATCTGGCGGTAATTGAACTCGTTTATTTGTTACCTTAAAATACAACGGAGTATCTTCATGTACCGTCAAAAAATAAATCGATATATGTTTAATTGGCCAATTCATTGCTTCTTGTATCATTTCTTTCCACTCATCATCCGACACACCAGGTAATCCCACTATAAAATCAACCGATAGGTTTTCAAAATAACAGGACGCCTCTTTAAGCACCGCGTACACATCGCTTCGTGTTTGATGACGGTTTAATGATTTTAACACTATATCTTTTAAACTCTGTACACCAATACTTAACCGATTAATACCCGCTTGTTTCCATGCTAGTAACAGTTCTGTCGTCACCGTACCTGGATTTACCTCTATCGTAATTTCAGTTGACTCATCAAATTCAAACTGTTCTCTTAGTGTAGCAAACGTGTCAAGTAGGTGCGGTGCAGGGTAGGTACTCGGTGTTCCTCCACCCAAATAAATGGTTTTCAGAGCTGGTTTTACAGGTGCATCATGCACAAAAGTTTCTATTTCTTTTTTTAAGACAGCATGATACTGAGCCATAAACTGCTCATGCGAAGCCATCGCAACAAAATCACAAAAATGACATTTATAAGGACAAAATGGCCAATGAATATACAGGTGCTGTACATCAGAATACGAATAACTCAAGATTTCCCCGTGGTCTCAGCCGACTTACTCGTTTCAATTACAATGTGCTGCAATAATGCAATGTCTTCAAAAAGCATTTGCTCAGATACAGCATCATAGGCGAATTTAATACGAAAGGCTCTATCAAAAAATTCCTGCAATAAGGATATCATATTCTGTGATAAATTTCCATGCAGTAAAGATACTATTTGTATATCTGACTTATCATGCAAAACGATATTATAACGGGACGCTAAGTAGTTTTTTATCGTAGCTGTCAATTTAAAATATGCATCATGCAATGCGGCTTCAGACACATATGTGTGCGAACGCAAACGGTGCAATTCTTGCAACGCAACCTGCTCACTATTCAACTTTAATCCGGTGCGATATTTTCTAAAAAAATAAAATAAAACGATGAGCAACAAAATAAATATGAATATTATCCCTGCTTTGCCATAATACCAAGATGGACAGTACCATAAACCATATACCTCAAAAAGACCTTTTTGAGCTGCTTCCATATTTTGTTCCTACTCAACTTAATAGATCATTCGTTTTTGAAAAAAAGATACTAAATCATGCATAAAAGTTTTTTGATTGCGCAACACCAATGTCTCGACACCAGCTTTGGCAAGCGATGCTTTTTGATCTTTTAATCGATTGCGTAAACTCTGAGAAATGATACTTTGAGCACCACCCTTGGTGTTGACTAAAGCTATTTTTTGAGTTTCTGGATCTTGCATCCAGACCATACCCACATTTTGCAATGTCATCTCCAAGGAGTCCAAACAAGTAATCGCAACAAAATTAATGTTGCTTAAAATTTTTTTAAGAGATTTTGAAAAATCAGGTGCTATAAAATCAGATACAACTAACAACGTTGCTTTTTTTGACACGTGGGTGACAACATAATCACATAAAGCATTTATATCTGTCTTGCGACCCTGCGCTTTATGTGCAAATATTTGTTCTACGATGCGATGAACATGCAGTTGTCCCTTTGAAGGAGGAATCATATATTCAACATGATCTGAAAACAAAATCAGTCCGATTTGATCTTTACTCCACGCAGCAGCAAGTGCTAAAACTCCTGCGATCTGTTGCATCATTTCTTGTTTTGTTTCTGTTCCAGATCCAAAAAGAGTAGAAGAGGATATATCCAAACAGACCATGAAAGTGCGATTACGTTCTTCGAAATATTGTCGAACATACAAATTACCCGATGATCGAGCAGAACTTTTCCAATCAATTAATCGAACATCATCACCATGCTGATAGGATCTTAGCTGATCAAAGTCAAATCCAAATCCTTTTTGCAAAGACCGCGTTGACCCAACTCCTGACCCACTTAAAATACGTCTTGTATGAAGTTCTAGTTCTTTAACTTTTTGAGCAAGATCTTTCGCAATCATAGATTACCATCCTTGATCCAACAAACATTCTGGCAACTTAATTGATCCATCTTTTTGTTGATAAGTTTCCATGAGTGCAACCATTAATCTTGGAAGCGCTAAAGATGATGCATTTAATGTATGCACATATTCATTTTTACCTTCAGCGGTGCGATAACGCACTTGTGCACGTCGCGCTTGATACTGAGTACAATTACTTGCAGATGAAACTTCATAATAACTATTTTGTCCCGGCATCCATACTTCAATATCATATGTTTTTGCTGAAGCAATACCACTATCTTGCGCAGCTAAGAGCATCGTTTTATAATGCAAACCAAGCTGTTGCAAAATCTCTTCACCACATGCAACCATGCGTTCTAATTCATCATTTGAATGTTCTGGTTTGGTAAATGATACCAACTCAACTTTTTCAAACTGATGAATACGAATCAGTCCCCGCTCTGCAGATCCATACGTACCTGCTTCACGACGAAAACAACTGGTCCAAGATGTTAATCTTTTTGGTAAATCAGATGCTTCAAAAATAGTATCGCGATAGTAGTTCAACAAACTTACTTCTGAAGTAGGAATCATGTACAGATCCTGGCCTTCAATTTTATAAACGCCATCCGCAAATTTTGGCAATTGACCTGAACCTTCAAGGGATTTTGCATTCGCCATGTATGGTGGCAACATTAATTCAAAACCATGTTTTATATTAGTTTTGATCATCAGCCTGGTCAACGCATACATTAAACGAACCGCTTCGCCTTTATACAAAGCAAAATTACTACCCGCAATTTTTGTTGCCGCAGCAAAATCAAACCATCCTAAATCATTGCCAAGAGTGACATGATCTTTTACGGTAAAATCAAAAGTTGGTTTTTTTCCAAAAACGCGAACTTCTTTATTTTCTGGTTTATTTCCAACAGGCACATCGGCCTGCATAATATTAGGACAAGACAAATAATGAGCTGTAAACTGTTTTTCGAGTTCAATAAGCAGTGTTTCTTTTTCTTTTAACGATTTTCCAATTTCTATAGACTTTTGACGTACATCAGCCGTTATCTCGCCTTTAAACGATTTAGCTAAATCGTTTTTTTCTTTACGAAGCTGTTCAATCTCCACGGACATTTGTCGGAATTGAATATCTAAATTGATTAACAATTCGGTATTATACGAAGGATCTTTCTTGAAAATTTCTTTTGTGAACTGTTCAGGCTGTTTACGCAACTCTGTTAAATCTATCATGGAAAAACTCCTATTCGTATACCTATCGTGTTATTAATTTTCTTTCGTATTCAGACAAAAGAATAAGGCCGAACAGAAAACTGTACGACCTTACAATGGATAACTATTTTGCAAGGCGAAATAATTTCAATCTAACCTTACGTACGTTATTATAATTGAACTTTGCGTACTACTTCACGCAAATTTTTGCCAGCTTTAAACTTAGGCACTGTAACGCTTGGAATATGGATCTTTTGCTTTGTCGCTGGATTAATTCCTTTGCGAGCTGACCGCTCAGAAATCCAGAAACTTCCAAAACCAGTGATAGAAACTTTTTCACCTTTTTTTAAGCAACGCTCTATAATTCTTACTAGCGAATCAAGTACTCGAGCAATGTCTTTTTTGCTAAAGGTTGTTTCTTCGCTTAGCGCGTCAATTAATTTAGTTTTATTCATAAGGTCTCCTTACACGTACATATAACGGAACACTGCTTATCACTAAACTACTACTAAACTTTTTGCAGTTCATGTAGACTAGACTAAATCTATTTAGTTGTTTGTCAAATAAATCTGTGAAAAAACCTGATTTCTAACCAAAAGGATCTCCTAATGTTGTTAGACACCCACTGTCATCTAAACATAATGATACGAAATTTTCAAAATATAGAGCCATTTCAACCGTTTACAAAAGATGAAATTGAGATGTGTAACTTATTTATTGCACAAGCAAAAAATCAACAAGTTACAACACTCATTAATGTTGGAACTAATTACATTGAAAGTATTGCGTGCGTTGAAATGGCAAAATTATTTCCCAATTGCTTTGCAACTATTGGACTACATCCTAATGACGCAGATCAATCATGGCAAAACGTTATGCAAGAATTTGAAAAACTACTTCTTAAAAAAACAGAATTAAAAATTGTCGGCATTGGTGAATGCGGAATTGACAAACATTATCCAAATTATAATTTAAGGTTACAGCAAGATGTGTTTCATGCACAAATACAAATGGCTCTTGCACATAACTTAGCACTCGTGATTCATTCACGTGATGCAGATCAGGAAACGTATGACGTTTTAGCACAATATAAAAACAAACCAAATTTTCGTGGAACTATTCACTGCTTTTCTTCCAACGAACTCTACGCACAAAAATATATAGATCTTGGTTTTGTGCTCGGCTTTGGTGGCACAGTCACCTATCCTAAAAATGAAACGCTGCGTAATGTTGCAAAAACAGTTCCTCTATCAAAAATAATATTAGAAACTGATGCTCCATTTTTACCACCACAATCACTGCGCGGCAAACCGAATGTTCCTGCAAACATTAAAATAATCGCAGAATTTATTGCGCAACTACGCAATGAGTCTTTAGATACTGTTATGGAAACGACAGCGCAAACATCACGAGATTTATTTGGAATAATTACGACATCCATGTAATATACAACTGCTAAACAGTTCAACCCTTGATACTAGATCAACATTAAGGATCAAATGAAACATCAATATTTTAAAGCCCTAAAATTATGTATGTATGCACTGTTATTATCGTGCAAACTACACGCTATCGACATACAAAAAATATCTTGCTTCGACTTTATAAAAATATTTCCACAGACAGAAATCATGCATAGTACAGGCAAAGTTTATTTTGACCTAGGAAGATATCCAATGATACAAAACGATGAGCCATCCCAACCTGTTAGTTCTGGATATTTTTTAGATTCATTTATGCTATCTATTCCAAATGGCATTGTATTGCTTGACACACAAGAATTTTACGCATATATCAACAACTACTTCATCAACGAAACAAAAATACGATTAATGGAACCAGAATTACTTTGCAATCTCAACAACAAAACTATCCCGGAAAACATTATCCAAATTAAAGGCACTGTAATACTGCTTACCAACTCTTTTAGTTGGTGCTACTTTCATTGGATCAATGATATTGTGAGCAAACTAGCCCTGCTTGATTTATACGAAATAGAATATGATTATATTTGCATCCCGCAATATAAACCATACATGCGAGAAATGTTAGAGCTATGGGGCATTCAAGCTCATAAAATTATACCAGCACAGTTAGGTATGTGCTTTCAAGCTGACAAGATTATTATACAAACATCTCTTGCAGGCTTAAATCCAGAAATACAAACATGTAGCAATTATATGCAACATATTACGGCTCACTATCTTCGCAAAACACTAATACCGCCAGCACTCCAAAAATCAACTCAACAATTTTGTCCTAAAGTATTTATATCTCGCAAAGATGCACAAGGACGACGCCCAATATCGAATGAAGATGAAATATTTGAACTATTTGCTGCCCATGGATTTGAGCGATATAGCCTGGCAGAAATGTCTTTGGCTGATCAAATTTCCTTATTTCACAATGCAACAGACATAGTTTCATTTCACGGAGCAGGACTCACCAACATCCTATTTTGTACACAAAAAACAGATATCGTTGAGATCTTCCACAATCATTACGATATTGCATATTGGGCTCTGGCCCAACTGCTTCATTTAAACTATTCCTACATTGATGGCATGAACGGACAAAAAATAATGCATGGAACTGACATAGATGCACCCTTTCCAGTAGATTTAATTAAAAACCACCTACGAACGAAGGGTTATTGTTAACAGACAACATGAATGAATAATAACTTTTTAAGCATATAAAAAAGAGATTTTATGAAATATGATGCATCACTTAAAAAAACTTTATTCTATATATTACTACTTTGTAGTCCTATATTATATGCCACCACCATTGAAAAAATCTCAACTCTTGATTTTGTACAAAAATTTCCTAACGTTACATTATTGCATAGCTCAGGAAAAATACATTTTGATTTTGGAAAACATCCTTTATCAGATATACCACAACCATACACCATCGAAACGGCAGGCTTTTTCTTAGATTCTTTTATTTTAACAATTCCTCAAGGAACTGTTCAGTTGGGTTCTTCGGAATATTATCCTTTTGTAAATGGTTATTTCATTTCAGAAATGCAGCTTAGATTTGAAAAACCAGAACTGTATAATGACCTGAAAAATATATCCGCGCCCCAAGAAACAATAAACATTAATGGTCGAGTTGCTGTAATTACCAATATTTGGGCCTTTTGTTATTACCATTGGATCAATGATGTAGTCAGCAAATTAGCATTGCTCGAACTGCATGGCATAGAATATGATTATCTGTATATCCCGCAATACAAACCATTTATGAAAGAAACCTTAAATTTGTGGGGCATTGATCCTAATAAAATTATTCCTGCAACTTTAAACATGCAAATTCAAGCAACCGAAATCATTATCCCGACCAATATTTCTTCCATTAGCAGTAATATTATTCTTGGTTGTTATATGCAAAATACAATATTGCACCATATTCGCACCAAACTATTATCAAACATACCTACATTGTCTAATCATAAATTTTCACAAAAAGTATATATTTCCCGTAAAGATGCGGGTAACAAGCGCCAAGTATTTAATGAAGATGAAATATTTGAACTATTACAAACTAAAGGATTCCAAAGATATTGCTTAAGCAACATGTCAGTTGCTGATCAAATAGCTCTCTTTCATCATGCAACAGATATAATATCTGTTCATGGAGCAGGCCTGACCAATATCATATTTTGCAAACCTCAAACACGCATTATTGAAATCTTCCAGACCCATTATGATGTTATGTATTGGGCTCTTTCCCAAATGCTTGACTTGAATTACCAATATATTAACGCAATCGATGGCAATGTTTTATTTAATCCATTACACCAAGGAACATCAATTTCATTAGATTTAATCCGCAAAACCATCTAAACGCACTCTTAACATACATTGTAACACTTGATAGTTCATAATTCTTTTGTTATGGTTATGATGTTGTTTTTATATAAGGGTTCAATATGAATCAAATGACTTATCTAGCTATCTATCATTCTCGTCAATCTCTATTTTTATCCCAAAAATCAGCACCCCTTTGGGGAATACATACATCTTCTTTATAATTTTCATTTCAATAATATTTTATAATTTTTTGTATTAAGGATTGATATGTTTGATACAATGCTAGCCGCATTTGGCATATATTGCTGCCTCCTTTTAAGCATCGGCTTTTATTTTTATCGCGTCACAACCAACCAATCATCATTTGCGCTGGGTAACCGTTCTTTAAATTATTGGTTAACAGCTATTGCTGCGCAAGCAAGTGATATGAGTGATTGGTTATTTATGGGATTTCCAGGACTCATCTATGTCGTCGGATTTTCCGGCATATGGTTTGCAGTAGGACTCGTCCTCTTCATGTTCCTTACATGGCAACTGATTGCACCACAGCTGCGCAGACAAACTGAGCAATATCAAGCACTCACGCTATCGTCATTTTTCGCTCAAACAGTGCAAGACTCTTCTAACTATATTAAAATCTTAAGTGGCATTTTTTGTTTATATTTCTTTACTTTTTACATTGCTGCAGGAATTTTAGGACTCGGTAAAGCGTTAGAAAACATTTTTGATATTCCATATCATACGGGAATCATCATAGGACTTTTAATTTCTTTAACCTATACCCTTTTGGGCGGAATGCTTGCTGTAGCCTGGAGCAATTTACTCCAAGGTACATTTTTACTCGTCTGCATCATCTTTGTCCCGGTATATGCAATTATAACCAAACTCAATGGATTTACAGCTGCCTACCACTCTTTACAGTTATTTGGCGATGATTACTTATCGCTATGGCCTGCTTCAGGTGTTTTTGGCACCATAATGGCAATTTTAAAATGGGGTCCAGGATATTTTGGACAACCACACATTTTAATTAACTTCATGAGTATTAATAAGCCTGAAAATATCTCTAAAGCCAAATTTGTAGGTCTCACTTGGCAAGTTTTAGTACTTATTGCAGCAATCATGGTCGGCATCGTTGGAAAATTAATACTATTTCCAGAGCTTATGAATCGCGAATTAGTCTTTGTGGTCATGGTGCAAGAAATGTTTCCACCGTTCTTTGCTGGATTTATTTTATGTTCAATTCTAGCTGCTACGGTATCAACCATCAATATCCAGTCACTGATTTCTGCGTCACTGATCACACAGGATCTATTCTGTCCTTTGTTTAAAACTCAACCATCACCAGCAACAACGTTACTATTTACGCGCATGGCAATTTTTATTATTCCATCACTATCACTACTCATTGCATGGAATGAAAGTTATAACGTACTAGATTTAGTGCTGTATGCATTTTCAGGACTAGGCAGCACCTTCGGTCCAATAATGCTTATGTCGCTATATTACAAGGGACTCACGCGCATGGGTATGCTAGCAGGACTTACTGCTGGTGCGCTAACGGCTGTAACATGGCCACTTAATCACACCATCCCAGTGCTGGTTGCAGGATATGTAATTAACACAGCAGTCACAATTTCTGTCTCTAAATTATCAAAGTAAACAACAAAAAACCCCGGACTAAAATCCGGGGTTTTCAAATTTAATACTATATCAAACAACTATTTAGGAAATTGCCATACATCTTCACTACAATTTAAAGCAAAAGATACTTTACAATGTCCTTCTTCTGCGATAAACCAAAAGTTATCTATAGAATAAACCGCAAGATTATAATGATGTGCAAAAATATCCACGGCCGATCTCACCGAGTCCCATAGCCAATCATCACCACATAAAATCCCTTTATTATTTGCAACAAAAGGAAAATATGCAACCAAGTCACGATATACAGACTCTGTATCATGAGCCGCATCAATATAAATTAAATCAGCTTTTACCTGGCCGGCAAACAAAATTTTTGCAGCATCCAAAGAATGTTTTTTAATAGGAATAATTTTATGTACTAATTTTGCATGCACAACATTACTTAAAAACTGTTGGTACAAAGTTGGTAACATGCCAGAAAAATTATTATTAAGAGCATGTTCTACAGAACCCTCCCATGTATCAATAGCGTATACCATACCATTTTCAGGTAACATTGATGCTATATGCCGTGTTGAACTCCCTAACCATGATCCAACTTCTATCACCGTCTTAACATTGTTTTTACGAATTAATTTCGATAACCACTGGCCATTTTCATACCACCCATGACCATTAAATGGTAATATTTCAGATAATTCATTGTATGGACTAGGCAATCCCTGAGGAACGCTAGCATTCATATCACATACAACTACCGAAAAACATGATAATAAAAACCAAAACATCTGCTTATTCTTCATTACGATCCTTTAATAACATTATGCAAATAGATGAATTCTCTTGTTAAAGATATTCATTTTTCAAAAAAATTTCTACCAAATCTATCGATAATTTTTCTGAAGGATGAAACATATTTGATAATAACTTACCATTTGTTGCATCAATCAAATCATAACGCAACTGCAACATTTTAGAAAAACCCCAATAAGAAACATCAAAATGCTTCTGAAATATCTCGATAATACGCGTCTGAGGTTTACAAAAAATAATATTAGTAAGCCCTGCCCCATGAAAAGATACTATATCTGTTGCATGGTGAAACAATGCAATTTGATCAGCAAGAGCCATATCTGCCAAACAGTATCTTTGAAATCCTTTTGCCTCAAACAAACGAAAAACTTCATCCTCATTTAAAGCAACCCGTTTATTACCAGAATCTTTACGAGAAATAAACACCTTAGAAGAAAAACTCTGTTGAGATAACGCAAGAGCACGTGGTATCATTTTATTACGCATACAATGCATAATCATCGGTTGCATATAATTACCGAAAACCGCATTACTACTAATTGTAGAAACTGATGTTGGTATAATAATTTCATCAGCTTGAATATGCATTCCAACAAACGCTGGAATAATTTTATGATGATCAATACCCCATAAAGTAAGCGTATCTTTCATATATGGTTTATATTCTGGTATACAAAGATAATCATATTCTATGCCATGCAGTTCAAGTAATGCTAATTTACTCACTAAATCATTAATCCAATGAAAGTAACAAAATTCATACATATTAGTGATGACAGCCACTCTTCCATTTATTTTTAATGGTATAGCAGGCACCTTAACATTTGATAAATCACCGAATGGTTCTTCAAATTTTAATTTCATTTCATTAATAAAACAATTGTTTACAATCGGATAAAAATCTATTGAAGCAATAAGCATTGTTCCTCGAGGAACAGTGACAATAAAAGAGTCTAAGAAAATATCATTTGTTACGATAGACTTGTTTTTATCATATTCAAATAATGGATGTTTCCCAAAATCAAAAAAAAGTTTTCCTGAACTGTGTAACAATTGCGTATCTGGAAATTTCTTAACAAAATCAAGAACTGACAGTTTTTGTACAAAAATGCACTGTACAGATTGATTACAAAATATCATGAAAAATAAAAATACTAATCTTAATTTATATGTCATGCTATACACCTACTACTGACTATTCAATTTTTTTATATATTCCACATTATAATCTAAAAAAAATTCCTATCAATTAAATGCTCGTTTAAATTGTGTCACAATTCTATCCAGCGCAACATGTGAAACCGTACCCGCAAAAAAGAACCAACAGTTATTCATCATAACTCCTGCCCAATAGCTACACCATGCTTGTACCACCCATGTCGCAAAAAGCGAAATCAAAAATAAAAACCAAATATGATGAAAAATGCCACGATGTTTTACCAGCATTGGAATAATACCCAGCAAACTGGTCACGGCAAATAAACAATATTGTTGTTTATACAAAAGGAGAATCAAAAGTCCCAAAAGTAAACTATAAAAAATATTTTGGCCTTTACTTTTTACATCAATATCAGGAAACAATGACCCCAGCAAACAGAATAGTAAGCCTTGAAAGATAGTCATATACGAAGGATCTGAACATTTTATCATCTGCAATAATGCAAGATAAGTTAACAGTCCAACCACAAGATGCACACGATAGCTTGGCATACTCACACCCTTTTTTAAATGTTCTATAGCGATACCTTACCGCTGATACGTCAATTTCATTAATGTTGTACCAGGATAATAAAATTGCAACACTTCTTTAAAATTCCAATACTCATGCTTCACCAAATGACAAGCACCCCATTGGCACAACCCGCGATGATGACCAAATCCTTTACCCTCAATCATGTAACGCCGATGCGCTTTGGTGATACCAAAACAATAACTTTTCAACTCAGGAAAAAGAGATTTCATTTTCTTTTCGGTAATAATAATTTTGCGACTTCCCGCAACAATCATTATTTTCTTCACGAGTCCTGCTTTATCTTTTTTATACACATGTATATCGTTAATGTGCTCTATTTTAGGAAACTCTTTGCGTAATTTTTTCACAATTTCATCACCAGAAAAATCCAACGACCAATGGTATACTTTGTATGATTTACAAAATGTACACGGATACATACGCGCCAGATACGATACACGCTTATAATCAGGATCATCTATATTACCTGGCACAATGCCCCCACAACAAGCGTCATACATCGTCAGTGCTGGTTTACCATCATAGGCTACAAATAAATCTTTTGTCTCATCAATTGCTTGTTTTAATTTCGGACAAGGATGATACCCCTTATAGGTTTGATGCTTAATACCATTTTCAATATGATACGGCCGATCAAGTTTCTGCGCCTGCAACACTTGCCAAATTAAATAGGTTCGACAAGCAATTGCGAGTACTTTATTCATTTCAATAGGCCAACCTGGCCAACCTTCATGCTTAATAACAGACAATAAATAATCATCAATATCTAAACTATTAATCAAATACTGCTGTTTTTTATCTTGGAACAAAATAAATGAACCCAAATATTTATTACCTTCATATTCAATTGCGCCAATAGGCTCATTTAAAATTTGCTGCAGTAATTTACGCGGCAGCGCAAGCACATACTCACAGAGCAACTTACTAACCACTTCATAGAGCTCTTGATTAAAAAAGAGATATCGCTTGTTTTTATCTTTATGCAACATTTTACGATAAGCACTTGTTAAATGTTTATCTGCCAACTGCGCTACAAATGCATTTTGAGCCTTCTGACCCAAAAAATCATTGGCATAATCTTGCAATGTTTGCGCCGTGACCGAAGAATCTTCGGTAAGATCTTGCAACAAATCACCAATAAAAACAGTGCAGACTTCTTGCGCATATAAATTAATTGCTTCATACCGCGCAGCGTCAACAATATCATCAGAACTAACCATTTCATCGAACAGTTCATGCAACGGTTCAGTTAACTGATACAGTTCGGTTTTGCACGTTTCCAACCAACAGGAGATATGTGATTTCAACTGTATTTGATGTGCATGCGAAAGCATAGGTGAAATATAGATCAATTTGTCTTGTAAGGGTTTATCATTCAAGCACAACGTACCATACTGAGAAGACACTTTTAACGCCCGGCCTTTATACTCATAACCAGTAGATAGTTTAGCGTGATGTGACAATATAAATCCATGCTCAGAATCTAAAACAATCGGTGTTTTAACACAATCTTGAATTAATGATCGTCGCAACAGGACTTTGACATCAAAAGGACTGATAGTTTCTTGAAAGAAAAGACAAAACCAAAGAAAAAATATGTTTTTAAATCGTGGACGAATATAATGCATGAAACCCACCGATGCGCTATTAATTAACTTAGACAATCCCGTGTTGCCCTATGAAATCTATAAATTTTTTAGGTAATGGAACTTTTTTATCAATACCGCGATTAGCCATTGCATCAGCACGCGTATTGTGTTCACGATATATATGACAAAAGGTGACGCTATAACCGTGCAGCATCTCTAACGCCACAACTTGCATCTGCTTTAACTGCAGATCACGTATTTTATACATCCCTGTCATTTGTCGTACCAATAGTTGTGAATCAGAATAGATAAGAATTTTATCATGTTTTTGTGCATATTCTTTTGCAAAAAAACTTGCTATAAGCAATGCAAAATATTCAGCCTGATTATTGGTACGTTTTCCAATAAAAAAACCTTGTTCAAAAACAACTTCTTGATTTTTCATGAAAGAAATTCCTGATCCAGATGGACCAGGATTATTGCGAGCAGCACCATCAATATAAATTTTTAAAACAGATTGTGTTGTAAAATCACATTCTTTAGGATTAATAATCTCTGTTTCTTGATCTAAAAATGTTAACTGTTTATTTTGCTCCGTTATCATGCATCAACCTATGCTGCCGATTCTTCATACAAGAATCGATAACAATCTTTACACTGAATCAGATATTTATTGCGAATTGATTGTAAATCACGAGGAGTAACCCCATAAAAACATGCGCTACATGAATCTTGTTGTAATGGTACCACAGGATTTCCAACACGACCTCTCATGAGCTCATACGTCTCAAGCCAATCAGATGGGATACCAACCAGTTTATCACCGCGCTGCGTCTCAACTTCTTTCATCTCTTGATGCAATAGATCTAAAGCTTTTTGATGCTCTTGCAATGTTTCCTGTATTGCTACCATGACATCTTGATGCTGTTGTGCAGCCGATGACTGCTCTTTGTTGATAAACTCTATTCTATTAAATAGTTGTAACAATCGCTGTTCTTGAACATTACGATCTAACCGTACACGCTCAAGTTCTTTTGTTGCTGCATCATATTCTTTAGGTGCTGAGATAATATCTAAATTTTTAAGTAGACGCTCTTCGTTCAGTTGCAACTCTTCCATGACAAATTCTTGATCATGAATGCTTTTTTGCATATCGCGTTGCTTTGCGCTTATAGTTTCAAAGCGTTGTTCTTCTATTTTTTGTTTTTGTGCAACAGCTGCAATCTCAACCATCATTTTTGTGATTTTATTTTGAATTTCAATAAACCGTTGATCGAAGGTTACCAAATCGATAAAAGACTTTAAAGTTTGATGACTCATTTTTTGTATCCTTCGCTCCAAGAATGTATGGCTTATTTATTTTGGTGGGCCCACCAGGGTTCGAACCTGGGACCTTTCGGTTATGAGCCGACTGCTCTAACCGCTGAGCTATGGGCCCACTTAGTACGAATATATTTTATACTCAATACTCTTTTAGAGTAATCAATTTTTTACAACTTGTGAAGATAGAAAGAAATAAAGCTCACGATTAATTGCTCGTATCCCATGAACTTACCAGGCGCAATGCTGATTTTGTTTGGGCATCATCACAACTACTTGGTAACTCTAATACGATTGGTACATCCTTGAACAGGGGATATTGCATACATTCTTGTAGTACCGAAGCACCCAAAAATCCTTCTCCTGGTATGCCATGCTTATCAATCTGAGAAGCGCAATCATGAGCCGTATCATTTAAGTGCAAAAGCGCAATAGTCTCACTTTCAAACACATCTTGCAACAACTGAAAGAAACAGTTCCGCGCTCTAGGATCAACCATGTTATAACCGTACACGTAAGCATGTGCTGTATCGATACAATATTGCACCCTACTTCGCTGTTCAACCAGGTCATGTAACAACATAAAATCAGTAAAATCACCACCAAAATTACGCCCTGCATGAGGGCCATTTTCTAAAATAATAGGAATCGTTGGAACTCGAAGTAGCAGCTCATTAAGTCCTTGTGCAACATATTGTGCTTGATCCATCTTACTAAGTCGTGCGCGCGTTGCTCCTACGTGCACCACAATTCCCTCGCTTGATAAATCTAAAGCTTTGTCGGACTCTTTGCAAAGAGACAAGAACTCTTTACTTTTAACATTAGTTAAGCTTGACCAATACGCCGCATGCACAAAATAAGAAAACCCGATACGTTCTTTCAATCGAATAAACTCTTTGCGTACTGAAGCAGAACAGGAAACATACTTGCTTGATTCGTTCATAAGAAAACTTTGTACAACCGGAATATTAAAGTGCTCTACAGCCTGTATTACATCCGATAATCCATTTTGCAATCGTACATGTAAACCAATTGCTCTTTTGTTCATTTGCTCCATTGCGTTATCCCTGATAGTTTTGTTCAACGGTGCTCGTCTGTGGCATATATCCTACGATCTGTTTTGGTAATTTTACCAACAAATCATGAACCATACATCGCTCTTGTACCAAGATATCAAGTAATCTCAAAAAGGCATAGATAGCATCAGGATATCCATGATGGCGATCTTTAAAATAAAACTTTCCATGCCGTTGTCCAGCACACAAAGCTTGCGACGCCTCGACCAGCGAGAAGAATGGTTGTTGGTCATCTTTTACTGCGATAACTTTACCTTGTGCATGATCCAAAGCATAGTCTAACCATGCGCTGTCAACAATGTCGTGAGCAATTTTACCATGAGCATGCTTTGCTAAAATATTGCGTGCAAAAATAACAATCATACGCTCAGGCGAAATAATAATCATTTTTTCATCAACCACTGCTAAACGATCACCATCTCCATCAAATGCAATGCCAAACGAATTTTTGTAAGAAGACATTTGCTGTTTGAGTAGTTCCAAATTTTTATAATCTGCAGGATCTGGCACATGGAAAGGGAATGATCCATCGATCTGTTCATGCAGCATCACAACCTGCTTCCAACCCATTTTTTGTATTAATTTTTGCAATATAGCACCAGTCACTCCACTGCCAACATCAAGCACCATCGAAAAATCATATTGCGATAAATGAGCAAACTCTTGCCAAATTGATTCCAAATATTGTTCGACAATAGGACAAGGAACTATTTTTCCCTTAGTCCCCGCATCAAGTTTTTTCAACTCTGCGCTAATCGCATAAATTTCTTGAAGCGCCAAACCTTCTACTGGTTTTTTATCAACATATAATTTAAGACCGTTATACAGTTCATTGCTACCAGAACCGGTAATCATAATCCCAGCTTGCACTGGTAACGCATACAAAGAATGTACCAGAACAGGGGTTGGACAAACTCCCACAAAATATACCTGATGACCTGCATCGACAATTGCTTGAGCAACTTTATGATATATGGCAGAGCTATGCAGCCGACCATCCATACCAACAGCTACTTTTTGTAATACCGTAGTACGCTCAAGCCAGATGAGAAATGCTTGAGTAAATACGTATAGTTCATCAACTTCAAAGTCAATTCCGACCATACCACGAATATTAGATTTACGAACAATATGTTTTTGCATAGTGCACCATTACATAGTATACTTTTGGAAATTAAAAAATCTGCTTCAGGTTACCACATTTATATATCAAAAACCATGCCTCTTTTTCGAGATACCTGATTTATATGATTCCACATGTTTTACATATTAAAAATTTTTTAAGCTACGGTCCTGAAACTCAAATAATCGATTTTAAACCATTTAGTTTAATCTCTTTATCCGGAAAAAATGGCCATGGTAAATCAGCATTACTTGATGCAATTACCTGGGCAATCTGGGGTCAAGCTCGTAAATCATCTGGTCAATCCAAGCCCGATGCAGGACTGATGCATTTGGGTCAAAAACATATGATGGTCATTCTCGAGTTTGAAGTGAATGGTACCACCTATCGCGTACGCCGAGAATATTTACAAACACAATCGAAACCATTTGCCACCTTAGATTTTGGCATCCAACATCCAGATGGTAAACTCATTGCTCTGACCGATAAAACGATTAAAGATACTCAAGATAAAATAGAACGTACCATAGGTATTACCTATGAATCATTTACCAACTCTACGTTTTTACGGCAAGGGCAATCAAACGAGTTTTCTAAAAAATCTCCCAAAGAACGCAAAGATATTTTAGCGCAAATATTACAACTGCAACAGTTTGAACATCAAAAAAAAATAGCTCTCGCACATGCCCGCAAACAACAAATAGAGTATCAAACACAATTACAAGTCCAACAACGAATCCAACAAGAACTCGTTGACGCAGCAACTGTAACCATGCAATACGTGCAAATTCAAGAACAACTCGCTGCGCAAAAACTCGCAATAGTCACCCAACAAACAGCTCTGCAGTACAATCAAAACGAACAACAAAAAATTAAAAATCTACAAAACGAAGCATCGTTTTTGCAAAAACAACATCAAGAGCTGTCAACCGAGCACCACGCAATATTACAAACGATACAACAACACCAAGACGCTCTCACGCAAAATAAAAACATACTGCCCAAAGCAACACTTCTGGATCAAGAACAGCAATTAGTTGCAAAGCTACAGTTGTATCAAAAAAACCAACAAGAAAAATTACAACTCAAAGAGTTATATTTGACCACCAAAGAACAACTCAATCTACTCACGCAAAAATTCAATGTAGAATTTGATCAAAAACGTCAAGATCTCATGATGAGTCAGACCAAAGAAGAAGAGTTACTCAAGCATATTCGCAAGCAAATTCATCAAGAACAAACAAACCTCATGCAACTGAGTGATCAAATCAATGTCGCACAACAAGAAACCAACAAATACCAAGAACAACTCAGCAAGCAAGAACTGATCAAATCAACCTACGAGCAACACAAAAACCTTCTCGATATGTCACGTCAACAATACCAACAAATATGTGCTCAAGGTACCTATGTTAAACAATACATTCAAAAAATACAGAGTGATGAGCAGCATGTCGCATCACCAGATCATCAGGACTGCTTACAGTGTCAACAACCATTAAATGCTCATCAAAAATCGATGATCATTCTTAAGCTGCAACAAGAACAGACTGATTTACAACAACAACTCACACAGCTCAAAAACGATGCTCTGCAATCAAAAAACAATATCAATGAGCATCAAGCAGCTGTGGCGCAGTACCAAGAAAAATATGAACAATGTTTACAGATCAATGCTCGCTATCAGCAACATCAACAAACATACCAAAAATTAATTGATCAACAGATCGTACAACAGCAACAGGTTGCAACGATACAAAAAGAAGAACAAGCAAGCTTACTGCAGATACAAAAGCTACATGCCCAGCTGACCGAGCTACAACAAGAAAACGAACAAAAAATACAAAATTCAGATGTCACGACGTATACGCAAAAATTAAAAGATATCGAACAACAAGCGCACGCCTTAACCTATAATCCTCAGGATCATCAGACAACTGAACAAAATCTACAAAGCGTTCGACAACAACTCGAGCTGTACAGCAATCAAAACCAAGACGTTCAACGACAAACAATCATTGAGCAGTTGCTCAAGCAAGCACACGATACGCAACTTAAAATCATTGAAATAACTCAACAATTAAACAACTACCTCCATATCGCCCAACAACTTCTCGAGCTCAAACAACAAGAAACTACAATCGTTAATCATACAAAAACGCTTGAACAGCAATACCAACAGGACCTCGTTTATAAAGGTTCGTTGGAACAAAAACAAAAAAAACAGCAAGAACTTGAAGTAGAACTACAAGCAATATCTGCACGATCAAAAGTCGTGCACCAAGAAATGGTTGATTACCAAGAAATCGCAAAAGCTCTGGGCAAAGATGGAATTCAAGCATTACTCATCGAACAAGCAATTCCTGAAATTGAACATGAAACAAATTTAATCTTGTCACGATTAACCAATAATCAAACTCAAATTTTTATTGAATCACTTCGTGACCTCAAAAAAGGTGGCAGCAAAGAAACGTTAGATATAAAAATCGCAGATCCGTTTGGACTACGCGATTATGAAATGTTTTCAGGAGGCGAAGCCTTCAGAATCGATTTTGCTCTGCGTATTGGCATATCAAAACTTCTCGCTCGTCGAGCAGGTACAGCTCTGCAAACAATATTTATCGATGAAGGTTTTGGATCACAAGACGATGAAGGTCTCAATTTAATTATGGACAACATCTACAAAATACAAGAAGATTTCGCAAAGATCATCGTCGTATCTCACCTACAAGAGATGAAAGAGCATTTCCCGGTACAATTTATTGTTGAAAAGAAACGTTCTGGTAGCACCATTTCTATTATCCACCAAGGGTAATTTTGACAACAAAAAAGCCCGTTTATTTCTAAACAGGCTTTTTATATATTTACTGATTAATTATTGCAAAGATTCTCGCAACAACTGACCTAATTCTTTTTTATCTACCATATCCATATCAAACTTTGTCACCATAACAGCCAACATCAATTGACGTTGCTTTTTAGATGGCATAACAGAAATCGTATCTAACACCATCTGAATTTGACGAGTCGTTAAATATCTTTTTTCTTCATAATCATGTCGAGCTGTAACTATGCTTGCTTCATCTTCAACATGAGTCTCTTCTATCAATTGCTCACCAGAATCAATAATGCTCACAATTTGTGCATAAATTGTTTCTAATTCTGCTGTGCTTGTACCTGCAAAGATGGCAGCTATGATCTGACGACCAGTCATGGTTCGCTTCTGGGTATACAAATATGCCTTATAAGCAACGATTCCCGCAGCAACAACAGATCCACCAAGCAGTGTCCAAGTTGTTGCACTCCACCCAGAAGGCTGAGCAGATACAACAGGCTGATTTATTGGCGCAGCATCAACAACTGTTAGTTTTCCATCAGAATCTGAGACTGATTGCCCCGACTGCGTATCGTTATCAGACGCTTGCGAATTCTGAACATCATGCTGTAGTTGATCACCTGATTCAGATATCTCTGCGTTGCTATTTGCCGATACAGATGCTCCTGAAGAATCTTGCGTCGATACACTGGAATCGATTGGCATACCTTCATAATGAGTTTCGTAATATTCCGCTTCTTCGTCAATATCAACGATTTCTTTCTTAAAAAGAACAAAGTCTGGATGACCTTGCCATTTAGCAACTTGCTCGACCGATGTCATATCAGATGGATTTGGCATAGATCCTCCCCATTTCCACATCCAATATCTTGTATCAGCATTGTACCATTTCGGGCAACTTGGAATATGTTTAGACTGTTTTGCATCATTGTTTTTTGGCAACGCTCCTGTTGTTTCTTGATGAGAGGAATCAGTTGATGGCTGCTGATCAGCAGTGATACCTGTGCTCTGCGGCTTGACAGTATTGTTTGTACCGACATCGACTACAGGTGGCACAAATCCTGCTGGTTCTATTTCTTTATTTGCTGGCAAAGATTCTGCTGCACCAGATACTGGTTGCATTGTTGCATCTTCAGAAATTGGATCTTTTGGCGGTAAAGCCTGAGAATTTTGTTTCGATTCATGAGAATCTATTGCTGGTTTTTCTGCAGATAATGAAGAGAATAGACCCCAGCCATTTTTCCAATTTTTTGGTTGCCCTGATTTCTTCGATGTTGAAGCTGTTTCTTTTGGTAACTCTTGTGACCGCTGATCACCAGCTGTCTGCGAATTAACAAGATTTTTTGAATTCATATCAACAATGGTTGGCAATGATTCTGTTACACCTTTGTCAGATGACTTAGGCTGTACGACTGAACCAGCATTGTTACTTGGTAATTCTGGTGAAGGCACCGCAGAACTAGGATTTGATAACTGCTGTTCATCAGCTCTACCCGCACCTTGTGAATTAACAGAACTACTTAAAGTTGCACCATCACCGCTTGGCAACGAGCCTGCAGTGTCTTGCTCAGATGACTTAGGCTGTACGACTGAACCAGTATTGTTACTTGGTAATTCTGGTGAAGGCACTGCAGAATTAGGATTTGATAACTGCTGTTCATCAGCTCTACCCACACCTTGTGAATTAACAGAACTACTTGAAGTTGCACCATCACCGCTTGGCAACGAGCCTGCAGCGTCTTGCTTAGATGACTTAGGTGGCACAACTGAACCAACACTATTGTTTGGTAATTTTGGTGAAGGACCAGCAGAAGCATCATCTACAGATAAAGTTTTTTGCGGTTTTGAGTACCTCTCCAACCGCGATTGAGCGCCACGCCCAATTCCATGCCATATTTTTTCCCACACTCCAGGTTCAGATTCACGTTGTAACACTGATGACATAACTGAATTATTTACCTGTTTTTCAATTGTTTCCTGTCCAGAAGGCGTCGTTTTTTCTGTAGACATTACAGGCGTTGTTTCAAAATTATTATCATAATAATCACCAATATCTTGTACTGGTTTATCTCCCAAACCAATCCACGACTTTGTCGCACGCCATGCTTTGTCATGCCAAGACTTACCTGTATCCGTTGATTTGTTTTCTATTGTTGGCGATCCATTTATTGAGCTGCCATTATTGATGTCAGGTTTTTGCGAACTTGCAACACTCGGCTCTGGAAAAAGTCCTATAAACGGTTCAGGTTGTACTTGAGGCATTTCAGGTAATTCAGGAATAGTGCTACATCCTGCTGCACTTACAAAGGAATTTACCGCCTTATCAAAAGTTGATACAGATACAGTTTCAGCTATTGGAGCATGTTTTTTTAAAACAACTTCAAAAGCACTGCCAACACCTTTAAGCGCAGAATCTGCATGTCTTATCGCAAAAGCGGACCAACTCTCATCTTCTGCTGCAAATGTCAACGAAGATAAGCTCACACTGCTTACAACTATAAACAATAGTGTTATAATTCTGCTATTTTTAAATACATATTCCATGCTGGCACTCTTTATCGATTCAGGTTTTTTTAACATTCAAATGTCAACTTGCTGTTAAAAAACCTTATAAGCCTATCCATTAATTCTTAAACCTGACTACCTTACTACTACTTGTATTGCTCCAAAAGAGCTTCTACATCCTTAGTCATTCGCATATTTTGCATAACATATTGAATAATTTTATCCTGCTCAGCTGTTCCATCCCATTGCTCTAACAATGCATCAAGCTCAGCAAGCATCCCGCGAGGATTACGCTCTGCTTGCATTATTATTTTGTTCACTTGCTGCTGCCAAGACGGAGTACCATACATATAGTACATAGCCCCAATAACAACCGTTATTGCCGCCGCAACACCACCAACCAAATAATAATCCTCAAACCCAGATACGGCTGCCGCTACTGCAGGCTTTGTATCTCCAGAGCTTACTGCTGGCACAACTGATGGTTCATTATTTATTTTTGAATCGCTTGAAGATGATTCAGGGCTCTTAACTGGCGCTCCTGCTGACGAGGCCTCTGACGATGCTGAAGCAACTGGTGACAACGCATCTTTTTGTGCTTGCTCTAATGCTTTTGCGGCTTGGACTTCCTCAAGTTTATTCTGGGCCCATATTTTCGCGGCTTTTGCGTCTTCGTATTTCTCAAGTCCACGCTGGGACCATATTCCGAAATCTTCGTAGCTCCTGCACTGCCACAGCCTTTTCTCTGCAACTGGCACTGGCGAACCAGCGCTGTTTTCAGCACCATGTAAAGATACAAAACTAACCGCAAACAGAATATTTAATCGTAAAAATCTTTGCAAAACAACCTTATTTATCACAAAATTACCTTTTAACATACAAAGCCTTTTTATATTTCTTAAAGTTTTTATATTACTTATTTTATCATAATAACGAATAAAACTCAAAATCTTAATTTTTTGTAAAAAAAAGCTCCCGTCAAAGCGGGAGCTTTTTTAATAAATCTACTGTTGCAAATTAAATGCTGTCGCAATTTCAGGTGTAATCTCAACATGTGATAAAACATACTGAAGAACTTCAATACGCATATCATCGTTATCGCAAACATCTAAAATAGCAGGCAACGCTTGTAAAATAACATTAGGATTCTTTTGAGCCTTTTGAACAAGAGCAATAACTTGATCTTCCACTGACTGTTGATTTAATGCATAAACAGCATATCCAGAAAGAAGCACTACAGCGCTCGCTGTTGCTACAATCGCGTATTTCCCCGCTCCTGTATAACCAAAAAGATCTGCATTCCAAGCCTTTGAAGCTTGATTTTTACATTTCTGCCAAGCAGATATTTTTTGTTCTACTACTGGCTCTACCAAACCTAAACGAACCTTAGCATCTAAAACTAGTTCTGATGCACGTTTTTTAACAGATGAACCAAAATTAGACATTGTTTGTTTCGTTGATGCTGCGAAATCAGATACTGGTTTCGGTATGTTTCTTACCACTGGTTCAACCACGTGAGTATTAATTGGCGCAACCACATGCGTACAGATTGGATCAACTACGTGCTTATCAAAAGCTTGAGCTATTGGACTATCAGACGCTACAGTGGTTACAGCGTAAGGATCTAATCCTGTGCCACAAGCATTGCCGTTAAGGTCACAGTAATCAGAACCATGTACTGTCATTGCTGCAAAAGATAATACAACTAGAAAATATGTATTTTTCATAAAACTCCTGAGGCTGTTAATAAAATTTGACTTAAAACATCTAAATACACTAATAAAACACACAAATAGAGTAACAGAAAAAAAAATTTTTGAAAGCATAAAGACTCTTTTTCAGCTACCACATACGTTTTCTTAACTCCTTACAACAAAAGGCGCTTCAAATCGTTATTTCCAAAAAAACACCAAAGACTTACGGCTCGTTAACCATCAAACATTTTCAACAAAAGATATTAGACTTCAAAAAAATAATTTTAATTGTACCGTTTTTTTAAATAAAAAAGCAAGCCCCAAAAAAGAGACTTGCTTTACAATTTTCAAGATCACCCAACAACATTTTCATGCTGCCAGTCATCAATGGTTACCGTGTTAATGCTCGAATAGATTGTTGTACCGTATTCGTAATTTTATCTTTATTTTGATACGCAACGTACGCAATAGCCATTGCAGCACCCAGCGAGCCAGTTGCCAAGTAAGGATGTGCTTGTACTAAGCTTTGCATTTTTTGCACATAGGTTTGTGGCTTTGGCGCTTCAGGAGCCATATATTCACGATATTTCAACAGTCCATAATAACTCGCAGTAGCCATCCCCGTTGCAAGACAGCCATATTTCATAGCGCGCATTACTAACCCAGCATTACCAATCACAGGAGCTATAGGCGTTACGACAGGAGAAATTGGTTTCAATCCAATGTTTGGCACAGCTGTTCCTATTGCCAAACCAGCATTGCCAATCACAGAAGCAACCACGGGAGCTATAGGCGTTACGACAAGAGGAGTTGGCTTCAATCCAACATTTGGCACAGCAGCTCCTACAGGTCTCGTACTTGTAACTACTTTTTTAAAGGTAGACCCTAAACAAGAATCATGAGGACTTTGTTTAATTCCATCTTTAAACCATTGTATCTGCTCCGGAGTAAGGCTTTTTTTTATATCAAAAACAGGAATCGTTCGTCGATAATCCCCAGGATACTCAGAGCGAAACCAACGAATGTTACCAGAAGCACCTAATTGAGCTCCAATATTTTCTATTTTATACGTTATACCAGTTGAAAGCATACCAGCTGAACGCGCACTTACTTCGCCCACTAGAAGCGCAAACAGCGCCATCAATACTATATTCATTTTCATATTTTGATCCCCACTATAATTAAATTTATACCTACTTATTATACCCTAATCGCACGATCAGCACAAAAGCTTACTCTTTTTCAAAAAAAACTACTTTGCCAACAAAAATCACGTTTTAGCGACGCTTTGCCCAAACACACCTAAAGCACTACATCCCTCACGCAAAGCAACCCCTTGGCCCTAATTTTTTGCCACAGCGGGAACAACAACAAGCCCCCTGAGTACCAACGTTACGCCCACAGCCTAAGCAGACTCAAAAAACCAAGGATTAAATCCACGTTTCTAATTCAAATCCTGGCTCCCACAAAAACGATTTGACGATTTAAAGGTAGCTGGCACTGCTTTATCAACAAAAAACACTCAAACAGCACCCTATCCCGCTCCACATTACAAGAAAATAGGCCTCCCTTACGGAAAGCCTATTTTTAATAGTCTACAATAATGTGTAAAGAATAAATTCTCTACTTCTTACACCCTAAGTCAGCTTTTAATACTAAAAACCTCATAGGAACGTAATACTTACAATTACGCAGCTGAAACTTCTGAGTCAACACAGCTGTTATAAACAGCAGCAACAACAACAGCAGCAACTACAGCAGCTGTAGCTGATTTAACTGGGTTTGCTTTGATTGATGCATAAGCTTTGTTAAACGCTTCTTTTGCTTGTTCAGCATAAGTTAACGGTTTAACTTCTGGTTTATTGTATGCTTTATACTGTTCATACGCAACATATGAAAGACCAGCAGCAACAGCAGCAGCTACTGTTTTAGGAGCATATTTTGCTACTACAGCAGGGCACGCAGGAAGCTTAGCAACAACTGCAGCTTTTGCAGCGCCAGCTTTTGCACCAACACGAGCGAACATACCAGCTTTAGGAGCTACAGCTTCAACAGCTACTTTAGCAGCAGGAGTTGCAGCAACTTTAGCAGCTTCAGCAGCTACGTCAGCAGCAGCAGGAGTTGCAGATTCAACAAATGACACAGCTGCCAACAATGACAAGCCTAAGAACAATTTAGATTTCATAAGAAACCCCTATTATTAATATAATTATGATACCAATTTCAATTAATTTATTTTTTTCTGCCATGCCAGCATCAATCTCAAATTAAACATCTTAGTTAATTTTTATGATGAATGGTTTTGTATCATTGCAACTGTTCAATTTGCATAATCACAATTACAATTTTACGTTCCATCATCTTATACTAACCAAAAGCAATCAGAGCTTAAGCTGTATAACAAAAACATTCACGACTACATCTACTAATTTTATTGTGTTTTGAACAGAAGCCAATGGCGTGCTATAGTCACTTTTTGAGCTTGTTCTATATGAGTCTGTTGTTTACTTTTCGGAATCCTATATCCCAAGTCATACACAAACTCCCACAACACCTACAATGATAACAAAAAAAAATAAACTGACAACAAAAATATTGCCTGAATGCATCTTTTAACAACAAAAGAGATCTGTTATTTAATCACAAATATTATCAATTTCAGCAATACATCGTCAATCCGCACATATTCAAACAATAAAGAAGAATAATTCATGATTTCTTGTGATTTTTATAAAAAACGAGATAATACACACACACTGCACGCTCAACACTAAGCAATCGCGCAATACAATGCTCATCAAACAAAACAACTCTTACAACAAAACAGACCCTCCCGAAGGAAAGCCTGTTTCTAATTATCTTTGATCATAGGTAGGGAGTATTCTCTCTACTGCTTACGTCATAATTACTTTTTATGGTTAAAACACTCTTGATCGTATTGTTTTGAAGAAGTAATTGGTTTTTTAATTTGAGCTTTTAATTGATCAAATAGATCATTGTCATAAGCTAAGTACCCAAGCGCTACCATGATTGAAAGAGCAGTAGCTGTTCTTCCTGGATGTTCTTTAAGCATTGCAAAATAACCTTTTTTAGAATGTGCAACAACAGCATTTTGAACGCTGTTAGATGATGACGAAACATTTGAATGCCCATCTGTGTTGCCATAGTTCATACATAAACCAAGAGTACCCAAAAAGGCCGCCGTATATCTTTTTACAAATTGAGCCGGTGTCGGATTTTTTACGTTAAACACTGCTTTTTTAGCCTTTGTGCAAATTCTACCAATCACACCATGTCGTTTCGTTCCCAGCATCCACGATCCGGCATCGCTCGTGAGCACTAAATCCTTACCATTCAACCGATAATGTTGCCTTGTTCCCAGCATCCACGACCCAATATCACTTGTTAATGCAAGATCCTTACCACTCAACCAGTGTGATTTTGTTCCAAGCATCCACGATCCAACATCGCTTGTAGTAACAAGATTTTTAGTTAAAGCAAATTTTTCAGCATGCATCGTAGAAACAATAGCCGTTACAAGAAAAAGACTGAACCAAAACCTAGATTTCATAGAAATCTCCACCTGATATTATATTTATAATAACATTGTACACAATTGATAGCCTACGCACAAAAGGGTCTCTCGTTTTTATATGAAAAAACAACACTTTACCCCGCACATAAAAACAGGATTTAACACCCATACAAAAACTTCTACAACAACAAAACAGGCCCTCCCGAAGGAAAGCCTGTTTCTAATTATCTTGAATCAGAGGTAGGGAGTGTTCTCTCTACTTCTAACGCCTTAGATACTTTTTATAATTAAAAAGCGCCTAGGTGACGTTTAGCAGCTTTAGCAACAGGAGCTTTTGCAACAGGAGCTGTTACAACTGGAGCTTTTGATTTACCAAATAGATCACTGTTGTAA
>Ga0247836_1000472_pt1 | contig 74439 bp, 74 predicted proteins | sample LaCruzMarch2015__4_FD_187116 | JGI IMG/M metagenome (GOLD analysis project Ga0247836, IMG submission 187116) | Freshwater microbial communities from meromictic Lake La Cruz, Castile-La Mancha, Spain - LaCruzMarch2015_14m | ecosystem: Environmental > Aquatic > Freshwater > Lake | place: Spain... | reverse complement strand
AAAACTAAAATGGCCATTCTAATCCATAAAACGCCTAGAATAGTGGTTGAAGATACAAAAATATGACCATCTGCATGTATCAAAGCCAGTAGTTTGGTGTTGGCTTCATTGGCATCGCCTTCCTTTGGAACATACCTGAAAAGCGAGATACTTAATGCGGGAAATGGGCCTACTTCAAATCCAGCGTTTTGAATTTCACCATAAAAATAATGGCTTAAATCAATTTTTTCCGCTAAAACTTGTCGAAAAGGAGAAATTCCCAGCATGGACAGGGAAAACCAAAGTCGCATTCCCCGGAAATGCCTGGTTAATTCCGGGGAGTAATCAGCAGGAGATCGTTCATCCTGGCCGTCCATATCGTCTTGTAAATACGCCGCAGTGTAATAGTTTGACTTAAAAAGGTGTTCTGCATTCCGAACTAAAATCACGCCTGAACCATAAGGCATAAACAGGCTTTTATGTGGATCCATAACAATGGAATCTGCTTTTTCAATCCCTTTAAATTTACTTCTTAAGGCTTCAACTAAGAGGAAAAATCCACCGTAGGCTGCATCCACATGAAACCATATTCGATGATTAGAAGCTATGTCTGCCAGTTTGTCCAATGGATCAATAGCCCCCGTGTTTGTCGTTCCGGCAGAGCCAATAAGAAGAAAAGGTATCAAGCCAAGACGCAGGTCCTCCTTTATAGTGGCCTCCAAAGCCTCTGGTTGCATACTGAAATTTTCATCCATCGGAACATAACGGATGACTGATTCCCCCATGCCAGCTAAGCGTAATGCCTTTTGTACGCAGTGATGCGTTTCATCTGTTAAATAGATGACAGCTCTTTCAAAGTCTCTGGCTTTAAGCTCTTTATGATCTCTTGCAGCTATAATTCCTGTAAGATTGGCAATAGATCCTCCGGAAAGTAAACTTCCATGGCTTCGTTGACCATATCCGACTAATTTACACATCCAGGATATTACCTGGTTTTCCATCCTGACAGCACCAGGATTTGCAAAATTTATTCCGCTGTAGCGGTTAGTAAGGGCACCTAAAAAATCTCCCCAAGCTGCCGTTTCAATGCCTCCACCTGGAACATAGCCAAAGTGTTTGCCACTACATGGATTAATACCATTTTCAGTAACTGATTGATGAAAAACATCGAAAATCTGGTCTATTGGATAAGGGTTTTCCTGAAATGGCATGGACGCTAACGCTTTTCCAGCATCTTCGTCGCCTAAATAGGCTTTCCCTTCGGGTAAACCATCTAAAAACTGAAGGTAATAGTCTGTGACTTTTTTTATGAGTTGAGATCGGTCTCCGGGTTGGAGTGATAGCAAGTCCGAAAAGTCCTTGGTAGGGTGAATGGAATTCATTTGGTTTTCATTTGGTTTTAAAAAGTTGGCTAAATTACAATCTTATTGTATTTACCTCGCACAAACCTTCCTAACCTGCAATTTATTTATTAACATTATGTATTTAATTCAACTATCAATATATTACCCACTTTTTAGAAACGATGAAAATAAAATGGCTTTTCTTGTTTATTTTGACAGCGAATCCTACCCCCACTTTTGCTCAAATTCAGATGGAAATGAAAATTATTCCTTTAGATAAACAATGGTTTTTTCGACAGGCAGGGGAATCTGTCTGGTTAAATGCCTCCGTTCCAGGTACGGTTCACACCGATTTGATGGAAAATAATAAGTTGGAGGACCCCTTTTTTAGAACCAATGAAAAGGATGCTCAATGGGTAGATAAAGTTGATTGGGAGTACAAGGTTACTTTTCAATTGGAGGAGTCTTTACAAAATGCAGACCATGTTTCCTTAGAATTTGATGGCCTGGATACCTACGTCGATGTTTATTTAAATGGAAATCTCCTTTTTTCAGCAGATAATTTTTTCGTTGCCTGGCAGGTTGATATAAAACAATATCTCCGCGAAGGGGATAATAATCTTAGACTTTATTTTCATTCTCCTACAAGGGTTGGATTGGAAATGCTCGATAACCATGGGTTTGATTTGCCAGCCTCTAATGATCAATCTGAAAATGGGGGATTGGGAAATAGCAGAGTAAGTGTTTTTCTAAGAAAACCAGGTTATCATTTTGGTTGGGATTGGGGTCCCAGATTAGTCAGTTCGGGTATTTTTAGAGAGGTAAGACTTCGTGCCTGGTCTCATGCTAAACAAAATGATCTTTACATAAAACAACTGAAATTAACCGATTCTTTAGCCGAATTGGAAAGTATATCCGAATTGGTCGTGGCATCGTCGGGTGATTATTCGCTGGAATTATGGTCCGATGAAAAAAAACTTGCTTCAACCTCAACGTATCTTGAAAAGGGTGAACATAGCATTGTACAACCATTCGTTATAGAAAATCCTCAACGATGGTGGACTCATGACCTTGGAACCCCCCACCTATATCATTTTGAATTAAAATTATTTCACAAGGGGCAATTGCTGGATGTTCAAAGTAAAAAAATAGGTCTTAGAACCATAAAAATAGTTCAGGAGCCTGATAAAGAAGGTGCCTCTTTTTATGTGGAACTCAACGGAAGACCCATTTTTGCAAAAGGAGCCAATTATATTCCCTCCGATGTATTTATTCCACGGGTTACTTACCAACAATATCAATGGCTCATTCATTCAACCGCTAATGCCAATATGAACATGCTTCGTGTTTGGGGCGGTGGGTTTTATGAAAATGATATTTTTTATGACCTTTGTGATGAATACGGTATCCTGGTTTGGCAAGATTTTATGTTTGCTTGCAGTATGTTTCCCGGTGATACCGATTTTTTAAGAAGAGTTAAGGAGGAGGCTATCTACAATATTAAGAGGCTGCGAAATCACCCTTCAATCGCTTTGTGGTGTGGTAATAATGAAATTGACGTAGCTTGGTCACAATTTAAAGAATTTAAAGGCTGGGGCTGGAAACAAAAATATGGAGCAGAGAAAAGAAAGCTGATCTGGAAAGCCTATGAAGATGTTTTCCATAAATTGTTACCAGAAATGGTCCAACAGTATCATGGAGATTCTTTTTACTGGCCCTCATCACCTTACTATAAAGAAGGTGATCATGCTTCTAAAAATACACCAGCAGGAGATATTCACTATTGGGGAGTTTGGCATGAACAACACCCTTTTGATGATTTTTACAAATATATAGGTCGGTTTATGAGTGAATACGGCTTCCAATCCTTTCCGGAATGGAGAACCGTCGCTTCTTACACTATTCCTGAAGATTGGGATATTACCTCAGAGGTTATGGCTGCGCACCAAAGAAGTGGTATAGGGAATATGAGAATTAAAAAATACATGGAGGATCATTATCAGATTCCTGAAAATTTCGCTCACTTCCTCTATGTTGGCCAATTATTGCAAGCCGAGGGTATTCGAACGGCTATTGAGGCGCACAGGCAAGCAATGCCTTATAATATGGGCTCTCTTTATTGGCAATTAAACGATTGCTGGCCTGTAGCCTCCTGGTCTGGAATGGATTATTTTCAGCGTTGGAAGGCTATGCACTATTTTGTTAAAGCTGCTTTTTCACCCCTTCTCGTTAGCGTCAGACAACATAATAAACACCTGGAAATTCGCGCTGTATCTGATAAAATTACCACCGATTCTTTATCACTAAAACTTAATCTGTTCGATTTTGACGGAAATATTGTCCAATCCAAGGAACTTCCCTTCATTACCCCTTCAAATACTTCTAAGGAATTGGCTATTCTTCAACTCCACGAATGGATTCCAAAAGGGCAGAATGCAAAACGCTTGTTATTAGAATTATTGGCAGTCGATACGAATAATAAAGTTCATGCCCGTGATCTTCATTATTTTACGCCAGTGAAAGAGCTCGATTTACCCGAAAATCATGGCCTTAATTATACTATTGAAAACAATGGATTGGTCTATATTATAAAATTGACAGCTGCTAAATTAGCTAAAAACGTTTATCTTGATTTTCCAGAGATGGAAGGTTTCTTTTCGGAAAATTACATGGATATTATTCCCAGAGAGGAATTAATCGTGTATTTTTCCCCTAAATCATTGGTAAATAAAACATTGACAACAGAAGATTTGAAAATATTAACACTTCAGGATACCCTAAAAAACTAGAAAATGATTCTAAGCGACGTTATGATACAACAAGCTATTTCGACAGGCGAAATTATTATTGAGCCCTTTGATCCCGCCTGCCTGGGTACCAATTCCTATGATGTGCATCTTTCAAAGTACCTGGCAAATTATACGGCGGATGTGCTTGACGCTAAACTGCCCAATGAAATTACTCAGTTTGAAATTCCGGAGGAGGGTATCATTTTAAAACCTGGCGTATTATATCTTGGCTCAACCTTAGAATACACAGAAACACATAATACTGTTCCTTTTCTTGAGGGAAAATCAAGCGTTGGTCGACTCGGTATAGATATTCATGCTACAGCAGGAAAGGGTGATGTCGGATTTTGTAACCACTGGACTCTTGAAATTTCTTGTACCCAACCTGTGAGAGTTTACGCGGGAATGCCTATCGGTCAATTGATTTATTTCCAGGTGGCCGGCGAAATTTCTCGCTACTATAATAAAAAGCTGGACGCAAAATATAATGAGAGAACTATGAAGCCCATGGAAAGCAAAATGTGGAAAAATTTCCAATAAATAAATATTTTTGTTATCTTGTTTTAATAAATCTACGAATATGACGCATGTTATAGAGAATCAAAATCAGCCATTGGCCAGTTTAGATGAATGGGAAGACGACCTTTTACGCCGTTATCCTAATCCAGAGGATATTGCTACCTCGAAAGCGACGGAAGCATATCGCAACTATGAGGAGCCGGCAAGAGATACAGTGAAGGAATTTTACAAATTAAATCATACACACCAATCGTTTGCCTTTGTAAAGGAAAAACAAAAGGAATACCTTTCTTTTAGTAGAAAGGAAATGTCCGTGTGGGATGCCTTTGACTTTTTAAATCAATTGGTAGATGATTCTGATCCGGATACAGATTTAGATCAATTTCAGCACCTTTTACAGACTTCAGAGGCGATTCGTCGCGATGGCCATCCCGATTGGATGGTTTTAGTCGGACTAATGCATGATATGGGTAAAGTACTTTGTCTTTTTGGTGAGCCTCAGTGGGCTGTAGTTGGAGATACTTTTCCCGTAGGTTGTGCATACTCTGATAAAATAGTCTATCCTGAATTTTTTTCTGAAAATGTCGATTTTACTGATGCCAGATATAATTCTGAGCTAGGCGTGTATGAAAAAAATTGTGGATTGAGAAATGTAGATATGTCTTGGGGGCATGACGAATATATTTATCAGATAATGAAAAATTATATTCCGGAAGAAGGTCTGTATATGCTTAGATATCACTCTTTTTATGCCTGGCATAGAGAAGGTGCCTATGAATATTTGCTCGATGATCATGATAAAGCGATGTTGCCGTGGGTAAAATTATTTAACCCTTACGATCTGTATTCTAAAAATCCGGAGCCACCAAATTGGGATGAATTACGCCCATATTACACGAACTTACTGAAGAAATATTTACCGGAAACCCTGAAATTTTAAATAGATGAATACCCTGCAACTAGCTGATTATTTAGTATTTTTTCTTTATTTTATCCTGGTTGCAGCCTATGGAATTTGGATTTACAAACGAAAGACGGCAAAGAATGAAACGGCGCAGGAATTTTTCCTTGCGGAAGGTTCGTTAACATGGTGGGCCATTGGTGCTTCGTTAATTGCTTCTAATATTTCGGCGGAACATTTTATCGGTATGTCAGGCTCTGGTTTTGCCATAGGATTGGCTATATCTTCTTATGAATGGATGTCAGGTTTGGTATTAATTATCGTTGCCCTGTTTTTTATCCCCATGTTTTTAAAAAACAGGATTTATACCATGCCACAATTTCTTGCTACCCGATATAACGAGCAGGTAAGCAGTATTATGGCTCTTTTCTGGTTGTTGGTCTATGTGTTTGTAAATCTTACTTCCATCATATATTTAGGTTCTTTGGCCATAACTTCCATAGCAAATATTTCATTCATGACCTGTGTAGTTTCCCTTAGTTTGTTTTCCATTATCGTAACCATTGGTGGAATGCGTGTTATTGGATACACAGACGTTATACAGGTAGCTGTTTTAATTCTTGGGGGCCTGGTAACTACGTATTTATCACTTACGCTTTTATCTGAGGAATTTGGATTTGGAAAAGATTTTATGGCTGGCTTGAGTATTTTAAAACAGGAAGCGCCCGGTCATTTTCATCTTATTCTGGAAAAGGTGCATCCTCATTATGATAAATTGCCGGGTCTCGGTGTTATTTTTGGGGGTATGTTGATTAACAATCTGGCTTATTGGGGCTGTAATCAATATATTGTTCAAAGAGCTTTGGGAGCTGATTTAGCCACGGCAAGAAATGGGATATTATTTGCCGCATTCCTTAAATTACTTGTGCCACTCATAGTGGTAATTCCGGGTATTGCTATGTTTGTTCTTCATGAGAATGGACTTTTTCAAAATGAAATGAGCATGGACGGAGTTATCAAACCTGATCAGGCTTATCCTACCCTCATGAATTTATTGCCTTCAGGTTTGAAAGGAGTTGCTTTTGCTGCGTTAACGGCTGCGGTAGTGGCGTCTTTAGCTGGCAAGGCAAATAGTATTTCTACCATATTTTCTTTGGATATCTATAAAAAGATGATAAACACCAATGCTTCTGAAAAGCAGCTGGTTAATACAGGACGTTGGGCTGTAGTTATATCTATAACGGTGGCGGCTTTTGTTGCTCCCGCATTAAGAAGTCTGGATCAGGCATATCAGTTCATACAAGAATATGTGGGCTTTTTATCTCCCGGCGTATTAGCGATCTTTCTTTTAGGTTTGTTTTGGAAAAAAACAACATCAGGAGCAGCCTTATTTGGTACTATTCTAACTATTCCGTTATCAGCAACCCTAAAGTTTCTGCCAGACTGGACGGGAGGAATGTTCCCTGTTTACCCGTTTTTAGATAGAATGTTTATCACGTTTTGGATTGTCTTATTCCTAATGATTATTATTAGTTTGATGACTCCTGCCAGTATTCAGAGAAAAGAGATATTACCCTTTGAGAAATCAATGTTGGAAGTTAAACCAGCATTTATTATTGGCTCAATCTTAATACTTGGCATTTTGGCTGCGCTTTACACAGTTTACTATTAAATAAAATTTGGGGTAACAATATTTTAGTTTTGTTAGTATATTTCAAAGATGTATTGATGTTGCTGAATCAAATCCAACTACTTTTACCATAAGCAAGGTCTGCTCCATCGGAGACTCTATTGAGTTGGTGGCTAAATTGGCCCTCATTTATTTGTTGTGTGGAACAGTGTATTTGGTCATTTAATAAGGCTTCTTTGGTATATCTTATTTGAAAATTAGATAAAGTTTTAGATTTAAAAACAGATTCTGGTAAAGCGTTGAGCATCCAGGAAGCGTAGGTTACATTGTTGAGATGATAATTGAAATCCAAATCGAACCAACCTACCTGAGCATTCCATTCAAAATCTGCATTTGACACTAAGGGTAATTTACCGGAAGGTCTTGGGAGACAATCAGAGGGATCTGGAAAGAAACATTCAATAGTCTGGACTAATTCGGGAGGAATAGCCATCATTTTTCTTTCATTTAACTCCATCAGCAACCAGGAAGAACTTGCGGTAGCCAGTAAGTTACCTTGCTGGTCAAAAGCTTTAAAATCTCTATAGGTCAGATGTCTATCGGCACCAGAGGGAAAGGTTTCAACGGTAATGGAGTCGCCCAGAACAGGCATTTTATAAAGATTAACTTCCTTTCTTAATAAAACCCAGGAGGCATTGTATTTTTCTAAATGCCAGATAGAAAGACCGAGTTTGATAACACTTTGCAGAGATGCTTCGTGAAAAACTCTGAGTAAACCAGGCAAAGTTAATTGTCTGGTATAATCTGTTTCAGCGGCGCGAACTGTAAAATCAGTGCGGTATTTAATGTCAGTTATTTGGGACATTTATAAGTTATATAGGTTAAAAGGTTTATCAAACGTAAGCACAAATATTAATTTTTAGAAATTAAACAGGTATTTTTAATAAATTCTATAATTCCTTTGGATAGATAAGATTAAAAACTTACCTTTGCCTTCGCTTTTGAAATAATGAGGTTTTTGTTAAAACCAATTATTGATAGAAAGTAAATAATCAAGCCACTTACAGTAAAACTTTTAGAAGGTATGCCTACTATAAATCAGTTGGTTCGCAAGGGCAGGCTCCAAATCAAAGAGAAGAGCAAAACCAGAGCGTTAGATTCTTGTCCTCAGAAACGTGCAGTTTGTACGAGAGTTTACACGACTACGCCAAAGAAGCCAAATTCAGCGCTTCGTAAAGTAGCCAAAGTTCGTTTAACAAACGGAATTGAGGTTATTGCTTACATCCCAGGTGAAGGTCACAATTTGCAAGAACACTCTATCGTGTTAATTCGCGGAGGAAGGGTAAAAGATTTACCTGGAGTACGTTATACTATCGTACGCGGCGCACTAGATACTGCTGGTGTGAACAACCGTAAAAAAAGCCGTTCTAAATATGGTGCTAAAACACCTAAGCCGGTTAAAAAGTAATTATGTTTCACAGGTTCGTCCTAATAATCTGAGCGAGAAACCGCTAATTCAAAATGAGAAAAAGAAAACCAAAACTAAGAATTATTCAGCCTGACCCCCGTTTTAACGATACACTAGTTACACAGTTCGTTAATAATTTGATGTGGGAAGGTAAAAAGAGTACCGCATTCGGTATTTTTTACGATGCTATGGATATTGTTCGTGAAAAGACTAAGTCTAACGAGCATGAAACATGGAAAAAAGCACTTACTAACATCATGCCTATGGTGGAAGTTAGAAGTAGAAGAGTAGGTGGAGCTACTTTTCAGATTCCAACAGAAATCAGAGCAAAGCGCAAAGTTTCTATTGGTATGAAATGGCTGATTCGCTTTTCAAGACAACGTAGCGGAAAAGGCATGGCTGAAAAGTTAGCCTCTGAAGTGATTGCTGCAAGCAAAGGTGAAGGTGCTGCTGTTAAGAAAAAAGAAGATACGCACAGAATGGCGGAATCTAATCGTGCTTTCGCTCACTTTCGTGTATAAACCATCTGTCAAAATTTTATAAATACCTATTTTAGGTCCGAAAATGTCTAATAACTTACTTTTTACTAGAAATATTGGAATCGCAGCGCACATAGATGCTGGTAAAACGACCACGACAGAACGTATTTTGTTCTACACGGGTATAAGCCATAAAATCGGTGAAGTTCATGATGGTGCTGCTACCATGGATTGGATGGAACAAGAGCAGGAAAGAGGTATTACTATTACTTCTGCCGCCACGAAGTCTGCCTGGTCATGGAAGGACAATGAATATGTTCTAAACATTATTGATACCCCAGGTCACGTAGATTTTACCGTTGAGGTGAATAGATCTTTACGTGTGCTCGATGGTCTTTGCTTTTTGTTTTGCGCCGTAAGTGGTGTGGAGCCTCAATCTGAAACTAACTGGAGACTTGCTGATAATTACAAAGTTCCAAGAATTGGTTTCGTTAACAAAATGGACCGCTCTGGTGCTGATTTTTTTAATGTCGTAAATGACGTTCAAACTAAATTGGGTTCTACAGCTATTCCATTGCAGGTGCCAATCGGTGCTGAAGAGCGTTTTAGAGGGGTAGTTGATTTGATTACTAACCAGGCTATCGTATGGAACGAACACGATCAGGGTTCTACATATGAAATTATACCTATACCTGAAGATTTAGTAGATACTGTTTTCGAGTGGAGATCTAAATTGTTAGAAGCGGTAGCTGAATATGATGATACTTTGATGGAGAAATTCTTCGAAGATCCAAATTCTATCTCAGCTGACGAAATGAGAATGGCTATCCGTCAAGCGGTTTGTGATTTGAAGTTCGTTCCGATGATGTGTGGTTCGGCATTCAAAAATAAAGGGGTACAAGCTTTGCTTGATGCTGTTTGTGCATTCATGCCTTCACCTCTTGATATAGAAGCTGTAAAAGGGATTGATCCTGATACTGACGAAGAAGTGTACCGTAAACCTTCCATCACTGAACCGTTTGCAGCATTAGCTTTCAAAATTGCTACAGATCCTTTTGTGGGTCGTTTAGCCTTCATGAGAGTTTATTCTGGTGCACTTGACGCTGGTTCTTACGTAATGAATACAAGGTCTGGAAATAAAGAGAGGATTTCACGTTTGTATCAAATGCATGCAAATAAACAAAATCCTATCGATAGAGTAGAAGCGGGTGATATTGCTGCTGCAGTTGGATTTAAAGATATCCGCACAGGTGACACGCTTTGTGACTTAAATAAGCAGATTGTTTTGGAGAGTATGGTTTTCCCGGAACCCGTTATCGCCATTGCTATTGAGCCAAAAACACAGAAAGATTTAGACAAGTTAGGTATGTCTTTAGCTAAATTAGCTGAGGAGGATCCAACTTTCAGAGTTAGATATGATGAAGATACCAATCAAACTGTAATCAGTGGAATGGGTGAGTTACACCTTGAAATCATCGTGGATCGTTTGCGTCGTGAATTTAAAGTTGAATGTAACCAGGGAGCTCCTCAGGTAAATTACAAAGAAACTTTAACTAAAACGGTTAGCCACAGAGAGCGTTTGAAGAAACAGACGGGTGGATCAGGTTTATTTGCCGATATGGAATTTGAACTGGGACCAGCTGATGAAACTTTCTTGGACTCAGACGACTTCAAATCAGGTAAAACACGTTTACAATTCCAGTGGGATATTGTAGGTGGATCTATCGATAAAAATTATATCAAGCCAATATCTGACGGTTTCAAAGCTATGATGGATAATGGTGTACTTGCAGGCTATTCTTTGGATAGTATGAAGGTTAGGGTTTATGACGGTTCTATGCACGCGGTGGATTCTAAGCCAATAGCTTTTGAACTTTGTGCAAAGGAAGGATTTAGAGCAGCTGCATTTAAGGCAGGACCCGTTTTAATGGAGCCAATCATGAAACTAGAGGTAGTAACACCAGAGGATTACGTAGGTCCGGTCATCGGTGACTTGAATAGAAGAAGAGGTATGCCGAAAGGTCAGGAACCAAGACCGGGTGCTGTAAGTATTGCAGCTGAAGTTCCGTTATCTGAAATGTTTGGATATGTTACCCAACTTCGTACCATCACCTCTGGTAGAGCCACTTCGTCGATGGAATTTGCTCACTACAGTGAGGCACCATCAGGTGTATCAAAAGAAATTATTGAAAAGGCAAAGGGTTAATCCCTTTGCCTGAATAATAAGAGTGTAATTTGCATACAGGTAAATGTACCTGAACGCTTAATTTTTTTGACATAAACTAGCTTTAAAAGGCATGAATCAGAAGATTAGAATCAAACTTCGTTCCTACGACCATAATCTCGTAGATAAATCGACGGAGAAAATTGTAAAAACTGTTCGCAATAGTGGTGCCATCGTAACTGGCCCGATTCCGCTGCCCACAGAGAAAAAAATATTTACTGTGCTCCGTTCACCGCACGTCAATAAGAAATCTCGTGAGCAGTTCCAATTGAGAACGCACAAACGAATGATTGAAATTTATACTCCAACGCAAAAGACTGTGGATGCTCTATCCAAGTTGGAATTGCCGAGTGGTGTGGATATTCAAGTTAAATTGACGTAGTCTATTTTCATTGCCCAATATTTAGCAGTGATGTATTTAGATTAAAATAAAAGTCTGATGAACGGATTAATAGGAAAAAAAATAGGCATGACCAGTATTTATGATAGTACTGGCCGTAATATAGCATGTACTGTTATTGAAACAGGCCCATGTGTTGTTACCCAAATAAAAACATCTGATACAGATGGTTATAATGCTTTACAGTTAGGTTTCGGCGAAGCCAGAGTAAAGAACACTACCAAAGCGCTCAAAGGTCACTTTGAAGCAGCGAACACGACTCCAAAGTCTAACGTTATCGAGTTCAGAGATTTCAATGCAGTAAGTAAGTCCATTGGAGATGCTATTACTGTAGATGAAATTTTCAGTGAAGGAGATTCTATCAATGCCATAGGTCAATCCAGAGGTAAAGGTTTCCAGGGAGTTGTTAAAAGACATGCTTTCGCGGGTGTAAATGATGCTACACACGGTCAGCACAACAGACAGCGCGCCCCAGGTTCAATCGGTGCTTCTTCTTATCCATCTCGCGTATTCAAGGGAATGCGAATGGCAGGACGTGACGGTAACGACCGAATTAAAATCAAGAATCTTCGCGTAGTTAAAATATTCGCAGATAAGAATTTAATTCTTGTGAAAGGAGCTATTCCTGGTCACAATGGTTCTACTGTTATTTTGGAGAAAAAGTAATTTTTGACTGTCCTTAGGGATTAATATTATTAGCATGAAATTAGTTATTCATAATATAAATGGCCAGGAGACCGGTAGAGAGGTTGAATTACCAGATGCGATATTTGGTGTAGAACCTAACAATCACGTCATTTATTTAGCTGTTAAAGCTTACCTGGCGAATCAGCGTCAAGGAACCCACAAAACAAAAGGTCGTGGTGAAATTGCGGGTTCGACCCGTAAACTGCATAAGCAAAAGGGTACGGGTGGATCTCGTAAGGGAGATATCAAGAACCCGTTATATCATGGTGGTGGTCGTATATTTGGCCCTGTTCCAAGAGATTACGAACAGAAGTTGAACAAGAAGGTTAGAAAACTAGCCAGAGTATCTGCATTAAGTACAAAGGCAGCTTCAGGCTCAATTGTAATAATTGAGGATTTCACTTTTGAAAATCCAAAAACGAAGGCTTTCCTCGATATACTTCAGAACCTAAAAATTTCAGAGAAAAAATCAATTTTGGTTACTCCTGAGCATGACAAAGTTGTGTATTTATCAGGAAGGAATCTACCAACAGCTAAAGTTATAAGAGCACAGGATTTAAATGTTTATGATATCATGAACGCGAGATCTTTAGTACTTTCTGAAACAGCTCTTGGAAAGTTAACTGAATCATTAGCTTAAATCGGGTATTACCCACTAGTTAGTTGAACAATGGCAAATAAGTTTATTTTAATAAAACCACTGATTACCGAAAAATCGGAGGGTCTGGCTGGAACGCAAAACAATTATTGTTTTCAGGTAGATAAGAGAGCCAATAAATTGGAAATCAAAAAAGCAGTACAAGACATGTATTCTGTAGCTGTTGTTTCTGTCCATACATTGGTCGTTCCTGGCAAAGCCAAATCAAGAAACACTAAATCAGGTGTTCTTAAAGGTAGAAAACCATCTTTCAAGAAAGCCTACGTGCGTATTGGACATGGTGAGGAAATTGATTTCTTCGGCGGTAATTAATATTATTAACGATTCGTATGGGTAAGATTTTATGGTGTGCTTACCCGTGATGAATCAAAATTGAAAACCATATCATGACAGTAAAAAAGTTTAATCCAATTACCCCTGGTACTCGTTTCAGAGTGGGTAATACTTTCTCGGAGGTAACAACCGATGAGCCAGAAAAGAGTCTTCTAGCCCCTATTAAAAAGTCAGGCGGAAGAAACAATACGGGTAAGATGACCATGCGCCAGAAAGGCGGTGGACACAAGCGTCGCTATAGAATTATAGATTTCAAAAGAAATAAGGACGGTGTAAAGGCTGAGGTTATGTCTATTGAATATGACCCTAACCGCACCGCTTATATAGCTCTACTTCAATATGAAGACGGCGAGAAAAGGTATATCATTGCGCCAAACGGTTTAGCTGTTGGTTCTACTGTGATATCTGGTCCGGGTGCACCTCCTACCGTTGGTAATGCCATGGTTCTTAAAGAAGTTCCTTTGGGTGCAAACATCCATGCTATTGAATTGGTTCCTGGAAAAGGTGCTTCAATGGCCAGGAGTGCCGGTACTTATGGTACTTTAATGAATAAAGAAGAGAGGTACGTAGTTATTAAATTACCTTCAGGTGAGGTAAGACGTGTACTTAATACTTGCAAAGCTACTATTGGTAATACGTCAAATCCTGATCATGGATTACAAGTTATGGGTAAGGCCGGACGTAATCGCTGGTTAGGTAACAGACCAAGAGTTAGAGGGGTAGCTATGAACCCTGTCGATCACCCAATGGGTGGTGGTGAAGGTCGTGCTTCTGGTGGACATCCTCGTTCAAGGACAGGAATTATGGCCAAAGGTCAGAAAACGCGTGATACTCGGAAGAATTCTTCAAGATTGATTATCACTAAGAGAAAAACCAAAAATCCATAACCTAAGGATAGCCTCATAAGCTTAACTTTAACAAATTATATTTGCTATGGCAAGATCAATAAAAAAAGGCCCCTACGTTTTTCATAAACTTCTTGAAAAAGTTATGGAATCCAAAACAGCGAAGAAAAAATCAGTAATCAAAACCTGGTCAAGATCTTCTATGATAATTCCTGATATGGTGGGTGAAACAATAGCCGTGCACAATGGTAAAACTTTCGTTCCTGTATTCGTTACTGAGAACATGGTGGGCCATAAATTGGGTGAATTTTCTCCAACCCGTAATTTTAGGGGGCACTCAGGAAATCGTAAAAAATAATTTTGAATTACTAAAATACCTTATAGGTATTCAATGAGTTTAATATGGAAGCAATTGCCAAATTGAAAAATGTCCCAATGTCAGAACGTAAAATGCGTTTGGTAGTGGATAATATTCGCGGAAAGAAAATAAGTGATGCTCTTTCTATTCTTCGGTTTACGAAAAGGGAATCGGGTATCTGGTTGAAAAAACTTCTGGATAGCGCTATAGCCAATTGGGGGAATAAAGCAGAAGGAAATGATGTAGCTGATTTTGATCTTTTTATTAAAACTGCCTTCGTTGACGGTGGTACACAGATAAAAAGATTTCGTCCAGCACCTCATGGCCGTGCGCACAGAATACGTAAACGTACAAATCACGTGACTATCGTTGTGCAAAATAGGGTACCCCTAGAAAGTGAAGTTGTTGCCGTTGCCGCAGCTTCAGAAGAATAATTAATTTATCAAATTATAATATACCAGAAGGTATGGGTCAGAAAGCTAATCCGATAGGAAATCGTTTAGGAATCATCAGAGGTTGGGACTCCAACTGGTTCGGTGGTAAAGATTTTGCGGCTAAAGTTATTGAGGACGAACAAATCCGTAATTATTTACAAGCACGTATCTCTAAAGGGGGTATCGCTCGTGTAGTAATAGAACGCACACTGAAGCGTGTCACGGTAACTATTCATACCTCTCGTCCAGGTATCGTTATTGGAAAAGGCGGTCAGGAGGTTGAATTAATTCGCGGTGAATTAAGAAAGTTAACGGGAAAGGATATTCAAATTAATATTCTTGAAATCCGTAAGCCTGAACTGGATGCAGTTATCGTAGGTGAAGGTATTGCAAAACAACTCGAAGCTCGTATTAACTACAGACGTGCCATTAAAATGGCTATTCAGACTACCATGCGTACGCCTGGTGCTGAAGGTATAAAAGTTCGTATCTCTGGTCGTTTGAACGGAGCAGAAATGGCTCGTTCAGAAGAATTCAAAGAAGGTAAGACGCCACTACATACTTTTCGTTCTGATATCGACTACTCATGGCAGGAGGCTCAGACCGTTTATGGTAAAATAGGTATCAAAACCTGGATTTGTAAAGGTGAAGTACTCGGAAAACGTGATCTTTCTCCAGCCGTCGCTCAACAAGCCAGTGGTAAACCAGTTTCTGGAAACAACAGTGGTGGTTTCTCCAGAGGTGGAAATGACAGAGGTGGTGAAAAAGGTGGCGATAGAAGAGACGGAAATCGTAGAAGAGGAGCCGGTGGAAGTACGGACGGAAGAAACCAACGGAAACGTTAGTATTTATTTAAAAAAAGTTTATCTTTGCCGAACTTTGAAATAAAGGCCCATTTCTTTATTGTCAAAGTCAATAAAAAAGAATTTTATGTTACAGCCTAAAAGAACGAAATACCGCAAACAACATAAGGGGCGTATAAAAGGCGTCGCCCAAAGAGGAAGTACTATTGCTTTTGGTAGCTTTGGTCTTAAATCTTTGGATAGCGGAAGGTTAACCAACAGGCAAATTGAAGCCGCTCGTATTGCCATGACACGTTTCATGAAAAGAGAGGGTAAAGTTTGGATTCGTATTTTCCCAGATAAACCTATTACCTCCAAACCTCAAGAGGTGCGTATGGGTAAGGGTAAAGGTGCCCTGGATCATTGGGTAGCTATAGTTAAAGCTGGTAGAATTATGTTCGAACTCGATGGTGTGCCAAGAGATGTTGCCGAAGGTGCTCTCAAATTGGCTGCACAAAAGCTTCCTTGTCTTACAAAAATTGTGGTTCGCCACGATATTGCTGAATAATTATCCCGCAAGGGTCTTTGAACATTAATTTAATCCATTTTAACAATGGCTAATAACAGAATAACGGATTTCCGTGAAATGGCTACACTAGACTTACAAGGAGAATTGGAACGCTCCGAATTGCAGTATCAAAAATTGAAGTTTGAACATGCAGTTAAAGGTTTAGTTAATCCTCTGGTTTTGAGGAATCTACGTCGTGAAATTGCACAAATTCACACGGAACTAAGGTCTAGAGAAATTTTGGTTCTTACTCCGGAAGAACAAAGTGGCAGATCTAAAAAAGTGCGCAGAAGAAGATTAAATTTGTAATTGCTAACGTCGCAATATCATGGAAGAAAGGAACTTAAGAAAAACTAGAGTGGGTGTCGTTTCTAGTAACAAAATGGAGAAATCTATTTCTATTAAAGTAGAACGTAAATTTCGTCACCCTATCTACGGAAAGTTTATCATGAAGACCAAAAAGTTAATGGCACATGATGAACAGAACGAATGTCACATCGGTGATATAGTTCGTATAATGGAAACTCGTCCCCTAAGCAAGAATAAAAGCTGGAGATTAGTTGAAGTTATTGAGAGAGCAAAATAATTTTGAAATTTACGATTTGTAACTTTAATCGTTTTCAAATCCGCTAAATGTACATACTATGATTCAACAGGAATCCAGATTAAGAGTGGCAGATAACAGTGGGGCTAAAGAAGTCCTCTGTATTCGTGTACTCGGTGGCTCTAAACGCAGGTATGCTCACGTAGGTGATACCATCGTCGTTTCAGTCAAAGATACTTCTCCTGGAGGTATCAAAAAAGGTTCAGTGTCAAAAGCTGTAATCGTTAGGACCAAAAAAGAAATTCGTCGTAAAGATGGTTCTTATATTCGTTTTGATGATAATGCATGTGTGTTGCTGAATAATCAAAATGAGCCAAGAGGATCCCGTATTTTCGGTCCTGTGGCAAGAGAGCTTAGGGATAAAGATTTTATGCGGATTGTTTCCCTTGCTCCTGAAGTATTATAATTATTTAGCGCCTTCTAAAGGTTCAAACATTGCACATGAAAAAAAATATCATTCAACAAAAACGTTTCTCTCCTAAATTAAAGGTTAAGAAGGGTGATAAAGTGGTGGTTATTTCTGGTTCTTCTAAAGATAGAACTAAAATACATGAAATAATGGAGGTTTTCCCTGAAAAACAACGTGTGTTAATTGATCAGGTTAATATGGTCAAAAAGCATACTAAAGCTACACAGGAAAATGCAGGCGGTATTATTGAAAAGCCAGCATCTATTCATATTTCCAATATTATGGTTGTCGATCCTCAAACAAATAAGCCAACACGCGTAGGACGTCGTCTAGACAGTGAAGGTAACATGGAAAGATATGCTAAAAAATCAGGCCAAACGATCAAGTGATGAAATATACACCAAGACTTCGCGACAAATATTTTAAAGATGTCGTTCCTGCTTTAATGGAGCAGTTCCAATACAGTTCAGTTATGCAAGTTCCTCGCTTAACTAAAATTTGTATTAACCAAGGAGTGGGCGCAGCTACTCAAGATAAGAAAATGGTCGATGCAGCTCTTACGGAGTTATCTACTATTGCCGGACAAAAGGCTGTTTCCACCAAAGCTAAAACTTCAATCTCTAACTTCAAGTTAAGAGAGAAAATGCCAATCGGTGTCAAAGTTACTCTTCGTCATCATCACATGTATGAGTTTCTTGACCGTTTGGTAGGAGTAGCTCTTCCAAGAGTAAGAGATTTCAGAGGTATTAACGATAAAAGTTTTGACGGACGTGGTAATTACAGTTTGGGAATCACGGAGCAACTTATTTTCCCTGAAATTGATATTGATAAGATTACACGCGTATCAGGCATGGATATAACCTTTGTATCTACTGCTAAAACAGACGCTGAGGCTCTTGCTTTGTTGAAAGCCTTAGGTTTACCATTCAAAAATCAGAAAAAAGAAGAAGTATAATGGCAAGGAAATCATTAATAGCCAGGGAAAAAAAACGTAAGCGTTTAGTTGAAAAATTCGCTGAAAAAAGAAAGCAGTTAAAGGAAGAAGGCCGTTGGGATGAGTTGGATTTACTTCCAAGGAATTCTAGTCCTATTCGTTTACATAATAGATGTCAGTTAACTGGCAGACCAAAGGGTTATATCAGACAATTTGGTTTGTGTAGAGTTAAGTTTAGAGAGATGGCTCTGGATGGTAAAATTCCGGGTATCACTAAAGCTAGTTGGTAATTTCTTAACAACTGTGTAGGTTTCTTTAGAAATACCGCACGGTAAATATTTATACAATGGCAGTAACAGATCCAATAGCCGATTATTTAACGCGCATTAGAAATGCGCAAATGGCGGGTCACAGATTGGTGGATATTCCAGCCTCCGGTCTTAAAAAAGCTATCACCGAAATTTTGTATGATCAGGGTTTCATACTCAAATACAAATTTGAAGAGGGTGGTAAGGGTAATCAAGGTCTTATTCGTATAGCGTTAAAATATGACGTACTTACACGTAAGCCTATTATTCGTAAATTGGGAAGGGTTAGTAAGCCTGGTCTTCGTCAGTATGCAAAAACAGACGAAATTCCTCGTATTATTAATGGTCTCGGCGTGTCTATTGTCTCTACTTCGAAAGGAGTTATGACAGACAAAAAAGCGCGTCAAATGAACGTTGGTGGTGAAATACTACTTTATATTTACTAATTTACTCACTTCTAAATTTATTAAACATGTCTAGAATAGGTAAAGCTCCTATAACGCTTCCAGGTGGGGTTGAAGTGAGTGTTGGTAAGAATAATTTAGTTACCGTTAAAGGTCCTAAAGGTTCACTTAATCAACAAATTGATCCAGATTTAACCGTCGATATTAATGGTGCAATAGTAACTGTACAACGTCCAACGGATCAAAAAAGACACAAAACCGTTCATGGTTTATATCGTTCTTTAATTAATAATATGGTTACCGGTGTTTCTACAGGTTTCACTGCTAATATCGAACTTATCGGTGTTGGTTACCGTGCGGCAAATACTGGAAAATTATTGGAATTAACCTTAGGTTACTCTCACCCAATTCTTTTTATGCTTCCTGATGAAGTAAATCTGGAAACTAAGCAAGATAAAGGTGGTAATCCTACTATAATTATGGAATGTATTGATAAACAATTACTTGGTCAAGTAAGTGCTAAAATCAGAGGTTTCCGTAAACCAGAACCTTACAAAGGTAAAGGTGTTCGCTTTGTGGGCGAAATCGTTCGCAGAAAGCTAGGAAAAACTGGGGCTAAAAAGAAATAGTCCTAACTAATATTATTTTTATTTGGATCTTGGGTCTGGATTTTTGCCTTACACTAAGATTAGTAAATGTCCAATAATGAAATTGACAAAAGAACAGAGCAGAACGCGAATTCACTTTAGAATCAGGAAAAAGATTAAAGGTATAGCATCCTCTCCTCGAATAAGTGTATTCAGAAGTAATAAAGTAATTTATGCTCAAATCATAGATGATACTATCAGTCATACTTTAGTGGCTGCTGATTCTCGTGAGAATGGCATATTAGGGGTTGGAACAAAGGTAGAGCAAGCTTACAAAGTAGGTCAGCTTTTAGCGGAAAGAGCTAAAGAAGCGAATATTTCAAAGGTTGTTTTTGATCGTTCTGGATACCTTTACCATGGAAGAATTAAATCATTGGCTGATGGTGCCCGTGAGGGTGGACTCCAGTTTTAATCATCCTCAACTGTAAAATAAAATGGCAAAACAGAATGAAAATCGGGTCAAACCCGCTGAAACAGAACTAAAAGATAAATTGGTTCAACTAAACAGAGTGGCCAAAGTGACCAAAGGTGGTCGTACTTTTAGTTTCGCTGCTATCGTAGTTGTGGGTGATGGTAATGGTACTGTCGGTCACGGTTTGGGTAAAGCGAGAGATGTCTCTGAAGCAATTACAAAAGCTGCAGATGATGCTAAAAAGAATTTAGTAAAAGTTCCTATCTATAAAGGTACTATTCCACATGAAGTTTTAGGCAAATTTAAAGCTGGTAAAGTTTTTTTGAAACCTGCTTCTGATGGTACCGGTGTTATTGCTGGTGGATCTATGCGTGCTGTATTGGAAATAGCTGGTGTACATAATGTGTTAGCTAAATCTCAAGGTTCTTCTAACCCTCACAACGTAGTAAAAGCTACTATCGAAGCGCTTAAGAACTTAAGAGATCCCCGTGTCATTGCAAAAACACGTAAAATTACTTTAGAAAAACTATTTAACGGTTAAAACATGGCAAAGGTAAAAGTAACACAGATCAAAAGTATTATCGATCGTCCAAAACGTCAAAAGGATACGATGGTAGCTTTAGGTCTCAGGAGAATTAATCACTCGGTGATTAAAGAAGTTACTCCTCAAATAATGGGTATGATTGCCAAAGTAGCTCACTTAGTGGTTACAGAAACGGCGGTTGACTAGACAATAACTTACATCAGTTAAAATATCAAGCAATGGAATTACATAGCTTAAAACCAGCAAAAGGTGCTGTAAAAAAAGGGAAGCGAATAGCGAGAGGTCAAGGGTCTGGCCGTGGAGGAACTTCAACTAAGGGCCACAAGGGTGCCAAATCTCGTGCTGGTCATAATTTGAAGCGCGGCTTTGAGGGTGGTCAAATGCCTCTTCAAATGCGTTTACCTAAAGTGGGCTTTAAGAATCCTAACAGAGTTGAATATGTTCCTATTAATTTAGATTATATTCAACTAATGGTAGAAAAACATAATCTAACAGACATCAATCTTGATTCTTTAAAAGAGCATGGTTTCATCGCTCGTTTAGATAGAGTAAAGGTTCTTGGCAGGGGTGAATTAAAGGCTAAGGTTAATTTATCTGTTCATGCTTGTTCTCCCGCTGCAAAAGAGGCGGTTGAAAAAGCTGGGGGATCGATTGTCCTTGTATAACTAATTATCATGAAACGGTTTATTACAACTTTAAAAAATATTTGGAGTATTACTGAACTCAGAAATCGTATTCTGACTACGTTAATTGTCCTTGTTGTTTATCGGTTTGGTAGCTATATTGTGTTGCCAGGGGTTATCCCTGCCGCTCTCGATGCTCAAAACGCTGCTGGTGAAAAGACAAACGATCTTATTGGCTTAATAAACTCCTTTACGGGTGGTGCCTTTAAGAATGCCTCTCTTTTGGCTTTAGGTATTATGCCTTATATAACTTCCTCAATTGTTATACAGCTTTTGGGTTTTGCCGTACCATATTTTCAACGGCTTCAACAAAAGGAGGGTGAATCTGGTAGAAAAAAGCTCAATCAGATTACTCGTCTTTTAACGGTGGTGGTTACTTTGGTCCAAGGCAGCGGTTATCTTACTTATATTAGTACCATGGGTGCTATCGATCCAGCTATTCCGAAAGCTATCTTTTGGTTCAGTAATATCATTATATTAGCAGGTGGTACTGTATTATCTATGTGGTTGGGAGAAAGGATAACGGATCGTGGCATTGGCAATGGTGTTTCGCTGCTTATTACCGTAGGTATTATAGCAACTTTACCTTCTGCTTTAGGCTTTGAGTTTCAAGCTCAATTGGAAAATAATGCATTGTTATTATTTGTTTTGGAAATGGCTTTACTTTTTGTTATTATCATACTTACTATTATGGTGGTTCAGGCAGTTAGACGTATTCAAATTCAGTTTGCAAGGAAAGCAGTAGGTCGGGAAGGTTCATCTCTTCCAAATGCTGGTGCTAGAGATTATATTCCATTGAAGTTAAACGCATCAGGTGTAATGCCAATCATTTTTGCTCAGGCATTAATGTTCTTACCTTCTACAGCCATGCAATTTGCTTCCGCTGAAGCTACATCATCCAGCAGTTTCCTGATAGCCTTAAATGATTTTGCTTCTGTTGAGTATAATGTTATTTACTTTCTTCTGATTTTTGTTTTCACTTACGTCTATACGGCGTTGTTAGTGAACCCACAAAATTATTCTGAGTATCTTAAAAGACAAAATGCATTTATTCCTGGTGTTAAGCCGGGTGTACCAACAGCAGAATACATTGATAATATTACCAGTAGAATTACCTTGCCTGGAGCCTTATTTCTCGGCCTGATAGCTATTTTACCAGCTTTCGCTGCAGCATTTGGTGTAAATCGTTCTTTCTCAATCTTCTTTGGTGGAACTTCCCTTTTGATATTGGTAGCTGTTGTATTAGATACATTAGCGCAAATTGAAAGTTATTTACTAATGCGTCGGTATGACGGTTTAGTAAAATCGGGTAAAGTACAAGGGAGACAAACTGGAAGTCGTTTACAGGGCATTGGAAGTGAAATGTAATTTCTGAAGGTTCTAGTAGAGTGACCTGTCATTTATTACGTTGGATAGTAAAAGTATTATCCTTAAATTTGAATAGTTTTTATATCAAGACGAATGGTTCATTATAAATCGAAAGATGAGGTTGTTTTCATCAGGGAAAGTTGCCAGATAGTTTCAGATACACTTGAACACGTTGCTTATTTACTTAAGCCAGGTATTAGTACCAAAGAAATAGATGAAGTAGCTGAATCTTTTATTTTATCAAAGGGTGGTCTTCCGGCTTTTAAGGGCTACAATGGTTTTCCTTCTTCTCTTTGTATATCTGTGAATAATGAAGTTGTTCACGGAATTCCAAAGGGAGATAGGTTCTTAAAGGAGGGTGATTTGGTATCCATCGATTGTGGTGTTGTCAAAAATGGCTATTTTGGTGATGCTGCTTTTACTTTCCTTTTAGGGGAGGTGTCGAAAGATAACTTTGACCTTTGTAAAGCTACTCTAACCTCTTTGTATAAGGGAATAGAAGTTTCACGTTGTGGAATGAGAATGGGAGACATTGGGTTTGCTATTCAGTCTTTTATTGAAGGGGATTGTGGTTTTAGTATTGTTCGTGAACTGGTCGGTCATGGTATTGGTAAACAATTGCATGAAGAACCTGTTGTCTCCAACGTGGGAAAACGGGGATCTGGGCAAAAAATCAAAAGTGGTTTGGTTATTGCCATTGAGCCAATGGTTAATTTTGGTAAGAAAGAAGTGGTTGTTCTTAATGATGGTTGGACGGTTGTAACTAAAGATTCGTCCTACTCCGTTCACTATGAACATACTGTAGCTATTTTTGATGATGGTGTTTTGGTTCTATCAGACCATTCCGGCATTGAAAAGGCTTGTGTGGAAAACCCTTTTTTAACATCAGTCATGGTAGAAAGTTAGTTTTTTTTATTATTAACTATCAGATTAACTGATTTTTATTACTAAAATGAGTAAACTGAAATAGATTTTGTTTATCTTCGCACTCCGAAATTCGGTATATGTCTAAAAAAGATTTGATTAAACAAGACGGTATAATAGAGGAAGCTCTTTCAAATGCCATGTTTAGGGTTAGGTTGGAAAACGACCACCAAATAACAGCCACCATCTCTGGCAAAATGCGTATGAATTACATTCGTATTCTTCCAGGTGATAAGGTTTCTGTTGAAATGTCACCCTATGATTTGGCACGTGGAAGGATAACCTATCGTTATAAATAATCGTCCTCTGAAACTTTAACGCTATTAAAAGCAAACAAATGAAAGTAAGAACTTCTGTAAAAAAACGATCTGTTGACTGCATTGTAGTCAAGCGAAAAGGGAAAGTTTACATTATTAATAAGAAAAATCCTAAACTGAAACAAAGACAGGGTTAATTCCTGTTTGGTTTCCTAAACTATAAACTAAGAAACATGGCTCGAATTGGCGGTGTGGATTTGCCGAGAAATAAACGTGGTGCTATCGCATTAACCTATATTTATGGCATTGGGCGTACAACGGCCCTCAATATTCTTGCGCAAGCTGGCGTTGATGAACATGCTAAGGTTGAAACTTGGACTGATGACAATATTAGAGAAATTTCTCGTATTGTTTCTACCGAGTTCAAAACTGAAGGTGAACTCCGTTCAGAAGTGCAAATGAGTATTAAACGATTGATGGACATTGCTTGTTTAAGAGGTTTACGGCATCGTAAAGGTTTACCTGTAAGAGGTCAACGTACACGTACGAATGCCAGAACCCGTAAAGGTAAGCGTAAGACAGTCGCAAACAAAAAGAAGGTAACTAAGTAATTCTATCGTAATTGTCAGTTGGCAGTTACACTAAATGTTTTTTGTAAAATGGCAAAAGCAACCAAAAAAAATGTAAAAAAAAGGGTCGTAAAGGTAGAATCGGAAGGTTATGCTTTTATACAAGCTTCTTTTAATAATATTATCGTCTCTATTACCAATAAGGCTGGTCAAGTTATTTCTTGGGGTTCCGCAGGTAAATCAGGCTTTAAGGGTTCTAAAAAGAATACCCCCTATGCAGCTCAAATTGCTGCAGCCGATGCAGCTAAAGTAGCTCATGATGCTGGTCTAAGAGTAGCAGAAGTTTTCGTTAAAGGTCCTGGTTCTGGTAGAGAAGCTGCTATTCGTGCATTAGATGGTGCAGGTATCAGAGTTTCTATTATTAAGGACATGACTCCTATTCCTCATAATGGTTGTCGTCCTCCAAAGAGAAGAAGGGTTTAATTCTTAATAGTTAATAATATTCCTTATGGCAAGATATACTGGTCCCCGTACAAAAAAAGCAAGAGCATTTGGCGAGGCAATTTATGGTCCTGATAAATCATTCGAACGTAGAAAATCTCCTCCAGGTCAGCATGGTGCTACCAGAAGGCGTAAACAACGTTCTGATTATGCTGTTCAACTTACTGAAAAGCAAAAAGTTAAATATACTTACGGCCTACTCGAAAGACAATTCCGTAATTTATTTGAAAAAGCTGCCCGCAAAGCAGGTGTTACTGGTGAGGTTTTACTCCAGTTGTTAGAGTCAAGACTCGATAATGTTGTTTATCGCTTAGGTATTTCGCCTACGAGAAATGGTGCAAGACAGCTTGTTACACATAAACATATCCTTGTAAACGGCATTCTGACTAATATACCATCTTGCCTACTTCGTCCTGGTGATGTTATTACGGTAAGAGGTAAATCACAGAGCTTGGAAATAGTGGCTAATAGTTTAGCTGGTCGTGCCAGCGAAGTTAGAAAGTATCCTTGGTTAGAAGTTAATCCTGATAAATTTCAGGGTACCTTTATTTCTCTACCTGAGCGTAGTCAGATTCCTGAAAAAATTAATGAACAACTCATTGTAGAACTTTATTCCAAATAAGAACATTTTACTGACTTTATTTTTGTCATTTTTTGTTTTTTTATTCCGACCTATGAGTATTCTAAATTTTCAAAAGCCTGATAAAATTGTTTTGCAAAAATCAAACGATTTTGAAGGTTTATTCGAGTTTAAACCGTTGGAACCCGGCTTCGGGCAAACTGTTGGTAACTCTTTACGTCGTGTACTTCTTTCTTCTTTAGAGGGTTATGCGATTAGTGCCATTCGTATTGCGGGTGTCGATCATGAGTTTTCAACCATACCTGGTGTAGTTGAAGATGTTGTCGAGATTATCCTTAACATAAAACAGATTAGGTTAAAGAAATTGGTTCCCGAAGATGAGTTCGATGGGGATAAAATCTATATGACTATTTCTGGAAAAAATTCGTTTTCAGCAGGTGATATTGAGGCACATACCAGTCATTTCAAAATCATGAACCCTTCATTGCTCATCTGTAGCATGGAACCTACGGTTAATCTTGAGTTAGAAATTACTATAACTAAGGGTAGAGGTTACGTTCCGGCAGATGAGTCTATTACTAAAGATTCTCCCATCGGTGTCATTCCGGTAGATGCTATCTATACGCCTATTAAAAATGTGTCGTACAAGATTGAAAGTACTAGGGTAGGACAAAGAACTGACTATGAGAAGCTAACTATAGACCTAAAGACAGATGGAACTATCCATCCCGAAGAGGCTATTAAGGAGGCATCAAGAATTATGATTCAGCATCTTATGCTTATTACTGATGAAAATATCACCTTTGATGACGCATCAAGTAAGGAGGAAAATATTGTCGATGAGCATATTCTACACATGCGGAAGTTATTGAAAACTTCTTTAGAAGATTTGGATCTGTCTGTCCGTGCTTATAACTGCTTGAAAGCTGCAAAGATTAATACGCTCGCTGAGCTTGTTCATTACGATACGCATGAACTTCTAAAGTTCAGGAATTTTGGTAAAAAATCACTTGTTGAAATTGAAGAGCTTTTGGTTGAAAAGGGCCTTAATTTTGGAATGGATTTAGCCAAATTTAAATTGGACGAAGAATAAATATTATTTAAGAGGTAAGTGCTAGGCTTTTTATGGTGCTTCTTCTTTCTTATTTTTGCATTAACCGAATATTGTATAAGCCTTAACCAATATTTAGTGATGCGACGTTAAACTTTTTTTTATGAATCACGGTAATAAACTTAACCATTTAGGCAGAAAATCTGCTCACAGAAAAGCGTTACTTAGGAATCTTACGATTTCTTTGATTATGCACAAAAGAATTACTACTACGGAAGCTAAAGCTAAAGCTCTAAGGGTTTTTGCTGAACCGCTTTTTACTAAATCTAAGGATGATAGTACCCATAATCGTAGGGTTATTTTTAGTTATTTACAAAATAAAGAGGCATTAATTGAGTTGTTCTCTACCGTTGCCCCAGCGATTGCAAATAGACCAGGTGGTTATTTAAGGGTAGTAAAATTGGGTTTCAGAAAAGGTGACGCCGCTGATATTGCTATTATAGAGTTAGTTGATTTCAATGAAGTCTATAAAATTAAGTCTGATTCTGCTAAATCTGCTGGAAGAAGAGGTCGCCGTGGTAAGGGTTCCGCAACAGGTACAGGTTCTGATGTCGTTGTTGAAGATGCAGTTATGGATGGTGATGACACCACTGAGGTAGAAAATAAAGATTAACTTATCATATATATTAATTTTGAAAGAGACTATTCATTGTGGATAGCCTCTTTTTATTTTTATCCTTTTTTGTATTAAGTTTTTGGTTACTTTATTTAAAATATTAGTTTTCATCCTATCATTTATAGCTAATAATACTATATTTGTGAGGTTTTATTGTTGGTGTATTACTATATTTCATGGAAGAATCTTTTAGTCCCGCTGTTTTACTTCTTGACGACGGAACCTTTTTTAAAGGAAGGTCTGTTGGTGTCAAAGGTATCACCACTGGTGAAATTTGTTTTAATACTGGTATGACCGGTTATCAGGAGATTTTTACCGATCCCTCTTACAGTGGTCAGTTAATGGTTACAACGAATGCTCACATAGGTAATTACGGCACCTCGAAGAATGATACTGAATCTAATAAAATTCAGATAGCCGGGTTGATTTGTAAGAACTTCACCGTGCCTTACTCTAGGAATTTAGCGGATAACTCTGTTCAGGGCTATTTCGAGAATGAGCATCTGGTTGGTATTTCCGATGTTGATACGAGATCTATTGTAAGACATATTCGGAGCAAAGGGGCTATGAATGGTATTATTAGTTCTACTATTCTTGATTTAGAAGAGTTAAGGATATTGTTGAGAGGAGTCCCTTCCATGGATGGTTTAGAACTTGCTTCTACGGTTTCCACTGACATTCCTTATACTGTTGGTTCTTCCACAGCCCCGCTGAAAGTGGCTGTGTTAGATTTTGGCATTAAAAAGAATATACTAGACTGTTTAGTTGAAAGAGGTGTATTTGCTAAAGTTTTTCCTGCAAAAACGCCTGTTAATGAATTGTTGGATTTTAATTCAGATGGTTATTTTTTATCAAATGGACCTGGCGACCCTGCAGTTATGGATTACGCTATCGAAGCTGTTAAGAAAATTAGGAAGTTTGGAAAACCTGTCTTTGGTATCTGTTTAGGTCATCAACTGCTTGCTTTATCTGCGGGTATTCCTACCTTTAAAATGCATCACGGACACAGAGGGATTAACCATCCTGTGTTAAATCTTGCAACGGGTAAGTGTGAAATTACCAGCCAGAATCATGGCTTTGGTATCGACCCCTCCGTTGTAAGAGGAAAGTCATCTGAAATTGAAATCACCCATGTGAATTTAAATGATGATAGTATAGAGGGAATTCGTATTATCGGTGAAAAATCATTTTCAGTTCAATATCATCCTGAAGCCTCTCCCGGGCCTCATGATGCAAGATATTTATTTGATCAATTCGTTCAATTTATGACTGCTTAAATGCAGTCCGTACCTTTAAAAAATTTAGTGTAATGAGTGCAATTGTTGATGTTCATGCCAGACAAATACTTGATTCCAGAGGGAATCCGACCATTGAAGTTGAGGTAACTACAGAGAGTGGTTATTTTGGGAGGGCCGCAGTTCCTTCAGGTGCTTCAACGGGTAAACACGAAGCCGTTGAATTAAGAGATAATGACCCCAAAAGTTATCTTGGCAAGGGAGTTAGCAAAGCAGTAATAAATGTTAATGAAGCTATTGCAGATGAGATTATTGGCCTTGATGTCTTTGAACAGGTAGCCATCGATGAACAAATGATTCGTCTTGATGGTACAGCAAATAAATCAAGATTAGGTGCAAATGCTATCTTGGGTGTTTCTTTGGCTGTTGCAAAGGCTGCCTCCGAAGCTGCTGGTCTACCTCTTTACCGTTATTTAGGCGGCGTTAATGCACGCACGCTTCCTGTTCCAATGATGAATATTCTTAATGGAGGTTCTCATGCAGATAATAGTATTGACTTTCAAGAATTTATGATTATGCCCGTAGGTGCACCTACTTTTTCAGAGTCTATAAGAATGGGCGCCGAGGTGTTTCATCATCTTAAAACAGTTTTGAAAAAGAAAGGATATTCTACCAATGTTGGTGATGAAGGTGGCTTTGCACCCAATATTAAATCAAATGAAGAAGCCATAGAAACTGTATTAACTGCCATTGAAGCAGCAGGCTACAAGGCTGGTGAAGATATCCTCATAGCTATGGATGCTGCAGCTTCTGAGTTTTATCTGGAAGAAGAAGGTCTTTATCATTTTAAGAAATCATCAGGTAAAAAACTTTCTTCTGATGAGATGATCGGCTATTGGGAGTCTTGGGTTAATAAATATCCTATTTGCTCCATTGAAGATGGTCTTGCAGAAGATGATTGGGCTACTTGGAATAAATTAACACAAGCTATTGGTAACAGGGTTCAATTAGTCGGTGACGATTTATTCGTTACTAATACCCTTCGTTTGCAAAGGGGTATTGATGAAAAATCTGCCAACTCTATTTTAATAAAAGTTAATCAAATAGGTTCTTTAACAGAAACTATCAATGCAGTAAATCTAGCCAATAGAAATGGTTTTACCGCAGTGATGAGTCATAGATCCGGAGAAACGGAAGACACAACAATTGCAGATTTAGCCGTTGCTCTGAATACAGGTCAAATCAAAACGGGTTCAATGTCCCGTTCTGATAGGGTAGCAAAGTATAATCAGCTTCTACGCATTGAAGAAGAACTTGGTCCCATTGCTATATTTCCAGGTCGTTCCATACTCAAAAGATAAATTATTTATCTATGGCTCAGTCTAGATTTTTCATAAAAAGGTTGCTTCCTAAACCTCTTCAAAATAAGTATATCCTTACTGCTTTCGTATTTGTTTCCTGGCTTTTCATTTTTGATAAACATAATTTTTTTGAACAGTGGCGTTTAAATAAAAGTATTCATCAACTTAGAAATGATAAAGAAAATTTTACAAATAAAATTACCGAAGCGAAAAGAGAAAGTGTGCTGTTAAAGAAGAATGGGGAGGCTATCGCTCGTGAAAAGTACTTTATGAGTAAAAAAGGAGAGGACGTTTTTATTATTAGTGAAGAGTAGGTTTACATTTTATCGCTTTTAAATATAATTGAACACATGGCTGTTTTGGTAAATAAAGACTCTAGGATTATTGTTCAGGGTTTTACTGGTAAAGAGGGTACTTTTCATGCTGAACAAATGATAGCTTACGGCACTCAGGTTGTTGGTGGAGTGACCCCGGGTAAGGGAGGTTCTTCCCATTTAGATAAACCGGTTTTTAATACCGTGGCTGATGCAGTTACATTGGCGCATGCTGATACTACGGTTATTTTTGTTCCTCCGCCTTTTGCTGCTGATGCTATCATGGAAGCTGCTGAAGCAGGTATCAAAGTAATTATTTGTATTACGGAAGGTATTCCTGTACAAGATATGGTTAAGGTTAAAGCCTACATCTCAAATTTTGACTGTCGTTTAATTGGTCCCAATTGCCCTGGTGTTATTACGCCTGATGAAGCAAAATGTGGAATTATGCCAGGTTTTATTCATAAAAAAGGAAAAATTGGTATCGTTTCCCGCTCAGGAACGCTTACCTACGAAGCGGTTGATCAAGTTACAAAGGCGGGTATGGGACAATCTACCTGCATAGGCATAGGAGGTGATCCTATTGTTGGAACGACTACCAAGGAAGCCGTAGAACTACTTATGAATGATCCAGAAACGGAAGGTATTATCATGATTGGTGAAATTGGAGGTGGCATGGAAGCTGAAGCTGCCTATTACATCAAAGAACATGGTACCAAACCTGTTGTTGGATTTATTGCAGGTCAAACGGCTCCAAAAGGTAGAAAAATGGGGCATGCCGGTGCAATTATTGGTGGCGCTGAAGATACCGCTGAAGCAAAAATGGCTATCATGAGAGAATGTGGTATTCATGTTGTTTCTTCTCCCGCAGAAATTGGTGTGACAATGAAAAGAGTTTTGAATAAATAAATTTTTGCCTAAGGGTTTTTAGGCGCTGCCTCCAAACATCGGATCATTCCTTGTTTGGAGGCTTTTTTTGTTTTGTTTTTTCTTTATGGATTGCTAAATGTTTCATAACCATTTGAAAATAGTTCCTTACTTTAACGGCTCAGAGGATTATTTTTTGAACATTTATTTATTTTATATACCATTAGTAATGCATAATTTTTGTTCGTAATATCTTTAATTTGTCTAACCTAAAAGTACAATTTCAATGAAGTCAATAAAGAAATAGATGAAACTTGTTAAAAGTATGTATGAACAGGGTATTTATTCACTTTAATAAATACATCCAAATTTCATTAAGAGTAAAAACCTCACCAAGGTCAATATTTTGTTGAATTTTTTGCTGATTTTAAAGTTTCTGGATTCAAACGTATAGAAATGGAGTTAAAATATTAAAAAGTACAATGATAGTTTGCACTATTTCAATAAGTATGCAAATTTTATTCTAAAGTGGTAATTTTTATCTCAACCTTCCTGTTTAATGGTTTCGGTCGGTCATCTTTTATTTCTCCATGACCTTTCATTGAAATTCTACTAATTTCTACGCCCTTTTCCAATAATAATAAGGAAACAATCTTAGCTCTTTTTTCCGATAAATCTAAATTGTATTTAAAGTCGCCCACATCGTCAGCATAGCCGTTTATCTCCACTCTTTGAATGAATTTTGAGGGTATTCCCGCAATGTATCCTTCTAATTTTTCTTTTTCACCCATTTCCAGGATGTCACTATCAAACTGAAAATACAAAGAATGATAATATCTTTTTAGTTCTTTGAAGCGATTACTACTCAAAGGCGGAGCGGTATCTATAGGTTCTGGTTTCACTACCTCTGGAATGGGCACCTGTATTGGAACAAGTAAAATTTTCAATGGGTAGAATTTTCTGTTATTCCATTCTGGTATGTCCTTTATTATTGTCTGACTATGATATCCAGGATGTGTTATCACTAGAGGTAAAGGGGTGTTGGCTGGAACACATAGAAAAAATCTACCTTGATTATCTACTTGAACGAGAGGGAAAGTGGTCGAATTTATTGTGCCTGTAACCGGCTTTCCTGTTAAAGAATCTTTAATACTTCCATAAACGTAAGTGATTAAATCACCCCTTAACTGACTCTGCAGGTTTACTTTGTAAATATCCATACCTCCAAATCCATCAGGTCTGTCAGAGGCAAAATAACCGGAAAGTCCGTCCGCTGTAAGAACAAATCCTAAATCTTCAAAAGGACTATTTATTTTTGGGCCCAGATTAAAGGCATTACTCCATCCTCTAAATTTGTCAAAAGAGCTCATGAAAATATCCTGACCGCCGAAGCCAATATGACCCGTTGATGAAAAAAACAGACGATTTCCATCATTGCTAATAAATGGAGATTCTTCATCTTTGTCCGTATTTATAGGTGCACCCAGATTAGAGGGATTACTCCATGTTCCGTCTTTCTGCTTTACCGATACCCAAATATCAGTACCACCAAGTCCACCGGGTCTGTTACTGGCAAAATACAAAACGCGGCCATCGCAGGAGATACAGGCCTGACTTTCCCAACTGTCAGAATTAGGATGATCTACCATAGCCTTTACCTCTCTTACTTGTCCGCTTTCGATTTGTCCGGTCCAGATATCACAAGGCCCCTTAATTTCAGGACGATTACAAGCCGTAAAATACAGCGTTCGGCCATCTCTTACCAGCGTGCTCATGCCCTCATTGTAAATAGTATTTATTTGATTGTCAAATGGCGAACCATTCCCCCACTGGTTGTCTTCATTATTTGTGGCAATAAATAAATCTTCGTCCTTATTTTCATTTTTCCTTTTGGTGTAAAGCAAAATGAATTGATCATTGGTTATAAATGGAAAATATTCATCTGCAGTAGTGTTTATCGAACTGCCCAGATTTATTACGTTCGATTGGGTGGCCAAATGTGAACTATCCAGAGCCATTCTACATGCTTGAAAAGTAATAGGTAATTTTTTTAAGGTTTCCCGTTCTAAAATTTCCTCTTTTTCACCATTAACAGTAAATTGTATAAGCGGTAATCCCTGTAATCTTTCAAACTGTTCAAAGTAACTTATAGCTCTCTTGTAGTTCCCCTCTTTATAATAGAGTTCTCCAATTTGGTAGTATAGTAATCGTGAAAACTGAGGAGCCTTTTCAATGATGGAGGCATACATTTGCCTTGCTGCATACCAGTCATTCAAGCCTTCATAGCCAAGACCAATCCCCCTTTCCGCCGCGACTAAATCGGGTTGTAATTTTATGGCTAATTTAAAGTACTGAATGGCTGTTTTGTATTTATTTTTTAGTAAGGCATCTTCTCCTTTCCGATAGAAGGATACAGCTTTCTGACCGTCACTCGATGGCTGCCCGTGGAGTATGGAAAAATGTAAGAATGTGTAGAGAATGATCAAAAAAAATAACCTCATAGCCTTTGTTTTCTTCCCGCAATCAAGTTTTTTCTAATTCAGAAAATAGGCAGCTGCGGCCAATGCACTATTTTTACCTGGACATTCCAATCGCGCAACACGTTTGAATGTTTGGTAATCTACTAAATACTCGCCATCTAACTTGCCGATTTTTTTGAAATCAGAATATCTTATGATAAAGCCACTTTCAAATTTCAATACTTTTTTATAAGTATTGTAGGCTAATAAAAATGGACCATCAATCTTATAAATTCTCCTGAAACTGTCATAAGTCTGAACGTAATCACCGTCCACTCTAAGTACATTTTTGTAGGTACTATAGTCTTTTATAGTACATTGAGCCTTCCCTATTGAAACGCAGAGAACAATCATAAAAAATGAAATAAATAATTTATTCGATAGCATATTTTAATTTTTAATCAGGTTAAATATAAGGTAAATTATGATTAATTAAAAGGTTTGGTTATATTTAAAATTAATGATTAAAAAAAGGATATGCAACTGAATAAAAATCAAAAGTCACTCATAAATAAGGTTATAGAGGGATGGGAAAGGGCTGATTTAATAGATATTGATGTGGCAAAGAAATTAAAAGAATATGATACTGTTCAGGAAATCGACTGGGCTAAAGTATCTAAATATTCATTTTGGTTAGCTATTGCTTCTATCGTTATTGCTATCGGCACTTTATTTGCTGACAAGTGGATCATCTCTCTTATCACGTATATTTTTGAGGCTCCGAAAATCGTTTTGAGTATTCTCTTTGCCATTTTATCTGCTGTAACTTTCTATTTTGGCTGGAAATTTGAAAAGAAAAGTCCACAAAAATCTTTCTCAATTGCCTTCATACAGTTACTCGGTGCTGTTTTTATAAGTTTTTCATTCATTTATCTGCTTGAGATTTTTGATAAAAATCAGTTTGAGGTTTCTTCCATTCTGGCACTGAGCACATTGAGCTATGCCTTGTTGGGCTATTCATTCCGTTCCGTACCTTTATGGATTTTATCCTTATGCTCATTGGTCGTCTGTTTTATTTCGTTTACAGACGAATGGACAATATCCGGAAATTACTTTCTGGGAATGAATTTTCCACTCAGAATTAACGTTCTGGCTTTTTTACTATATATTTCTACCATTCTGTTGAAAAATAATAAAGCACTTCAGCTTTTTATTTCTTCCTCGCAATTATTCAGCCTCCTTTTGTTGTTTTTCTTCCTTTGGATTTTATCCATTTCCGGAAATGTTCCGAATGTTGATCACTGGGAAAAAACGCAACAATTCAGTAGAATTTTTTGGGGTGTTTTCGCTATGTTCATCTGTCTTTTCGCTATATATAGAGGGTTCAAAATGCAGGATAATAAACTACAACTTATTGGGTTTTTATTTTTTTTGCTGAATATGTACACACGATATTTTGAATATTTCTGGAATTCAATGCATAAAGCCTTATTTTTTGCCCTTCTGGGTGTTTCATTTTGGTTCATTGGGACAAAAGCGGAAAAGTACTGGAGACAGAAAATAAAGCCATTGGAATAAGTCGATTAACGACTAGATATTTATATAGTTTCATTTCTATATATTATATTTTATAAATATGTAAAAATTTCAATATTACTTTGTTGGAGCGTAAATGATTTGCTGACAAAAGTAATAGTGATATGGTTAAAAGACAAAAATTTTCAAAAGCGGAAAAGGAAGATAGATGGTTAGAATTTTTACAAAGGGTGTATTTTTCTAAATCATTCACTTCAACAAATTTCAATACGATTGATTTTTCTAAAATTATAGGAATTCCTTCGGGAAATCTAATATCTCAAATGAGGGAAAATCTGGGAATCAGTTTTATCAAATGTAAGATTGCCTTACGTATCTACTATGCCATACAGTGCATAAATGAAGGATATTTAACCTTACATACAGTGGAAGGATTGGCAAACGAATGCGGTTTTACCAGCAGAAGTCGTTTTTCTGTGGTCTTTAAAGCTATTACTGACTATACCCCAAAAGAATATGCTGAACATCCAAAACATACTTTACCCAAGTGGAGGGATTTGATAGCCAAATGCCAGGCACTCTCGGTTTAAACAACCATTTATTATTTCCAGTAAGGTGGAGCATAATTTTGCTTCACCTTTTTTATTTTATTCGGATAAAAAGTATATTTGGAATATGAAAATATACAGAACTACAAAAGGCATTGTAATTAATCATCAGGATGATTTTTACAAAGTAGAAGATTTGGATTGGGATTCTTTAGTGAATAGAGATGATTTGTACTCATTTGTTAGCAGGAAGATAGCGGGAATGGCTACTTTTTCAGCTTCCGAATTTTTGGAAAATGATTGGCAGGCACCAATCCAACATCAGGAAATTTGGGCAGCAGGCGTAACCTATTTAAGAAGTCGAGAGGCAAGAATGGAGGAATCAAAAACCAGTGGTGCAGCAGACTTTTATGCTAAAGTATATGAGGCAGAGCGTCCTGAATTATTTTTTAAATCTACCGCAGAAAGATGTGCCGGTCCCAATGATATCGTTCACATTCGACGAGATAGCCATTGGAATGTTCCCGAGCCGGAGCTAACTTTATTTGCCAATAGTTCAGGGAAAATAGTTGGTTATACCATTGGGAATGATATGAGTTCAAGAGATATTGAGGGTGAAAATCCTTTATATCTGCCTCAAGCCAAGAGTTATGACTTTTCTGCAGCCATAGGCCCCTGTTTGTATGTTCCTGAATATCCTATTGCATCTGATACTTTCATTAAAATGAATATTGAGAGAGCCGGAGCCATTGCTTTTGAAGGTCAAATTTCAATAGATAGAATGAAAAGAAAGCACCAGGAATTAGTAGATTTTCTTTTTAGAGAAATGAGTTTTCCAAAAGGTGTATATTTGATGACTGGAACGTGTCTTGTTCCTGATAACGATTTTACCCTCTTAGTTGGGGATATGGTAACTATTGAAATAGAACCTATTGGGATATTGAAAAATACCGTGGGGGTTAAAAAATAAATCATGAATTTGCAGGGTAACCAATATATAGGCTTCACTCCTTCAGGAGTAGGCAAGCAGGTATTTCAAGCTATAAATCCAGTAAACGGGGAAAAGCTAGTGCCTTTTTATAAGGAGGCAACAGAAGAAGAGATTGCTTTAGCAGGTGAAAAGGCCTCGAATGCTTTTCAGCAGTATCGATTAACATCGGGTGCTGAAAAAGCACATTTTCTTACCCTGATTGCGGAACATATCGAAAAATTGGGCGATGATTTACTTCAACGATGTCACCTTGAAACAGGTTTGCCTTTAGCAAGAATTACAGGGGAACGGGGAAGAACCGTAGGGCAGCTTAAACTTTTTGCCGCCCTTCTAAGGGAGGGCTCCTGGGTAAATGCAAGTATCGATTTGGCCCAATCAGACAGGCAGCCTTTGCCTAAACCTGATATTCGCTCTATGCAAACGGCTTTAGGACCAGTGGCTGTTTTTGGCGCCAGTAATTTTCCTCTGGCTTTTTCTGTGGCAGGTGGTGATACCGTTTCTGCTTTAGCAGCAGGGTGCCCGGTTATAGTTAAAGCCCATCCAGCTCATCCCGGAACCTGCGAAATGATTGGAATGGCCATTATTAATGCCGCCCGGGAGGTAAATATGCCTGAGGGTGTGTTTTCAATGGTTCATGGCGGTCCAGTAGTAGGAATGGCTCTGGTTAATCTAAGTGACATTAAAGCCATAGGTTTTACAGGCTCTCACGCGGCGGGTATGGCTATTTTTAATGCAGCTATGAAAAGAGAAGAGCCTATTCCTGTGTATGCGGAAATGGGTAGCGTGAATCCGGTTTTTGTTTTTTCAGAAGCCCTGGAACATCACGCTGATCGTCTGGCAGAGGGTTTTGTGCAGGCAGTAAATCTTGGCGTAGGTCAATTTTGTACTAATCCCGGTGTATTAATCATTGAAGAGGGTGAAAACTGTTCTCCTTTTATAGAGAAAATTAAATCAAAATTTAGCGAGATTCCTGGCGGTAGCATGCTAACGGAAGGAATTAAAAATCAATTTGATAAAGCCATTGAAGCGGCAAAAGCTGAGGATGATATCGAGGTGGTTACCCTAGGGCAGGCAGCAACGACCTTTACGGGGGTTACTCCCACTTTATTAACTGTAAAGGCCGAGGCCGTTTTACATTCAAATTTTCAGATTGAAGAAATATTTGGCCCCTCAAGTATAATCATAGTAGCTAAGGATGTTTCGCAAATGGAAGAATTAGCTCACTTTTTTTCGGGTCATTTAACCGCTTCTTTGTTCGGATTAGATGCCGGAAAGCCTGCTCAGGTGAGTTTGGTAAATGTCTTAACCCAAAAAGTGGGTAGATTGATTGTTGATGGTTTTCCTACAGGCGTCGAAGTTTGCCATTCAATGGTGCATGGCGGGCCTTTCCCCTCAACTACTTTCGCAGGTAGTACTTCCGTTGGTACATCAGCTATCTATCGTTTTACAAGACCATTATGCTTTCAAGGTTTCCCACATAATTTGCTGCCCGATGAACTCAAAGACGATAATCCATTAGGAATAATAAGGAGGATAGATGGAAATTACGGTGCTTAGTTCACTAAAATGTGGCAACTTTTGATTATATAAAAATTATAATCAACTTTATTTAATTTTTTATGAACTAACTCTGTTGTGTTTTGAAATTTTACTGTAATTTGTAAAAAAGTATTCCTTTGGTTTAAAAAGCTGAAAAGGATTAAGAAAATGTTTAACTATTTTCAATAGAGTACTTTTTATATAGTGTAAAATAGTCGAAAAACTCAAGGTTAAAAAATGATGTATTACCATTATTCGGATGACGAAAAATTGTGGAATGATTTCAGATCAGGAAGCAAAGAGGCATTTGAGTATTTGTATCGCAACTACGTAGGCATTTTATATAATTATGGCTTCAAAATTTGTCAGGACAAAATGCTGACAAAAGATGCTATTCAGGAGGTTTTTCTCTCTCTCCTCACCAAATACGATAAAGTAAACCTTACCAATGCTATTAAGCTTTATCTCTTCAAGTCTTTAAGAATAGAAATTTTTAAAAAGCTAAAAGCTGAACAGCGATTTACCGACATATTGTTGATTGATACTGATTTCAGTATGGATTATTCTACAGAGGATAAGATGATTGAAGATGAGATAACCATGATTCGCATAAGAGAGTTAGCGCAAGTCATAGACCTTTTGCCGCGTCGTCAAAAGGAGTGTATCTATCTAAGATTTTACGAAGGAATGACCTATCAGGAAATTTCTGATATTATGGACATTGAGGTGAGTTCAGTGTATAAAATGCTATACAAAGCCATAGAAAAACTATATGAAAATCTCGCAATGAAAAATGGTAATCTTTTTTGCGATTAAATAAATTTCTTGAAAAAAGGGATAAAATTGGCATTTAATTTCATTAGATATAAGTAAACCATTTTTTTATTTTATAAATCAATTACAATGCATAGATTTTACAAAATGATTGTTTTGGTTATTTTAGCGGCTAATGGAAGTCCGTTGATTAGCCAATCTACTTTATTGAATCCTATAAGCACTTTGGTGGATAAGTCAAAGGCGGGCAACAAACTTCCTGCGATTATTGACAATGCCGGTAATACAAGAGGTGCAGGCTTCAATGGTGAAAATATTTTTGTTGCTACTCGTACGGGGGGGAATATCATTTACTATTGGGATGTGACCAAACCTGATCTTGATCCAAAAACGATGAATACGACAGGGGTAACCGGCGGTTTGTTTGCCGTTTCCGATCTTACGGTAGTTGGAAAAAAAGTGTTTTTAAGTAATATGGTAAATGCAACGGGAAATATATTTAAACTTTATGGATGGTTAAACAAAGAAGCTACTCCTAAAGTCCTGCTTGAGTTTCCCGCTCCGGCAACCAATGTAAGACTTGGCGACGCCATTACCGTATTGGGAGATCCTGCCACAGATGGTCTTTTTGTTGCATCTGGATGGGGGACAAAAAATTTCTACGTATGGAAAATGAGGGGGGATACCATTTCAGAAAAAGTGCCTCAAATAGTTACCTTAGACAGCGTGGCTAATGTAAATTTTGCCAGAATGACTAAAGTACCAAAAAGTGATATGTATCTGGCAAGTGGGCCTACCATGGGTATGGCTCTTCTCGATAAAGACTTTAAGGTGCTGGAATGGATAAAGCCTGGTGTGTATTTTCCAAGTTGGCCTATGTATGCCCAGATTTTATTTTATAAGGATAAAAGGTTGTTGGCTTACCAACACGTAAAAACAAGTCCGGTAGAAAATTTTCAGTATTTTATGGACATAAGCGCTGATACTACTACCCTCAGTGCCATTAAAAATATAGGTAAAAAGCCAGCGGTGGAAAGGCTCATCCACTCTCTCAATATTGGAAATGTTTCCAATGGAAATGCCAGTGTAAGTGTAGATATTTTTCCAAACGAGGCGGGGCATCTGCTTTCCTTCGTTTATTCCGCTGGAAATGGTTTTATACTTCAAAAATTTGGAGATATTGCGTCAAATACTGCAGAGCTTGATTTTTCTGCATTTAAAATGTACCCAAATCCTGCCTCCGATGTTCTTAATATTCAGTCTGAGCATATCATAAAAAGAGTAGTTGTTCATGATGTAAATGCGCGGATTGTTCGCTCGATGTCTGTCGAAAATTCGCAATTAACTATGGATGTTAGTGTTTTTCAAGAGGGTTTATATTTACTTTCAGTAGAAACGGCTAAAGGTGTTTATACTCAAAAACTGCTTATTCAAAAGTAATTGTCCTACTGATTTAGCCTTTAAGTGTATTTCATGAATCAATCATTGTTCAATAAATACAAATCGTTTTCCTCAAAAGACTTTGCGGCCGATGACGATTTCGTAAGGTATGTTTGTCATCCCACAGAAGCGGAAAGCCTTTTTTGGGAAACGTTTTGTGATGTTTTTCCTGAAAAAAGTAGGGACGTAAGAGAAGCAAAGTTGCTTATTCAGGCATTACAACCTGATCACTCTGAGATGTTTCCCGCTGAGGTTGAATCGTTATGGAATGCCTTGTTAACGAAACAGAATGAAATTTTTTCAAGTCGGCAGGTTGAAAATAAAGTTCAACCTGCCCTCGTTAAAAAAGCTTTTTTAATAACTACCGTCGTTTTGTTAAGCTGTCTGTCTGGTGCTTTATTGGACCATTTTTTGAGAAAGGAAGAAATATATGAATACAAAACTGGTTTTGAGCAGGTGGCTACCGTCTTTCTCCCTGACAGCAGTAAGGTCATTCTCAATGCCAACTCATCTATTAAAATGTGGACCACTGGCTGGTTGAAGAAAAAGAGAGAAATGACGCTGACGGGAGAAGCTCATTTTAATATTAAAAAACTATCATCGTCCGGTAGGTATTATAAATTGTTGGTTCACACCAATTCGGGAACCATTGAAGTCACCGGAACTTCATTTAACGTATTTTCCAGAGGAAGTAAAACGAAAGTCTATCTCAAGGAAGGGGGCATTAAACTGAATGATTTACCCGATCTCCCCGTTATTCTAATGCACCCCGGAGATTATATACAGTATGATGTCATGGATAAAACCATTTCAAAAAATAAGGTGGCTTCTGAAAAGATTGATTCCTGGACCCTCAATAAAGTTGTTTTTGATAAAACGCCTTTTTCTGATGTTTTAAGTCACCTAAAGCAAATACACGGCTTAGGTGCCGTTTTGGAAAATAAATCTTTGCTGGACAAGTCATTTACCGGTATTTTGCCTGCCGATGATCTCGAATTGTTGCTCAAAGCACTGGAAGAAGCCTTTGATATCAATATGTCTATAAAGGATAATACACTTTTAATCACCTTAAAATAACCTCAGGATATGACAAAAAACAAGTTCATTATCCCTTTACTTTTTCTTTTGTCTTTTGGTTATTCTGCGTTTTCTCAGGAATTAACAGATGTTAAAAAGGCATTGAGAGAAATTCAGGATAAATACGATATACAATTTATTTATGATGATGCTTTAGTGGTCGGCTTAAAAGTGGGTGCTTATTCCAATTGGGAGGAGAAACTTGAGGTGAAATTGGATAGAATTTTAAAGCCTGTTAAACTTACGTATTCTAAAATAAGCCAACAGCATTATGTGATTAAATCCTCTCCGCCTGCCGATGAAAAACAAGAGGTTAATACCAATGTGAATTCCTCAAAACCTTCTCCTCCTGCGAAAATCACAAAGGTTAAGAACGTTTTTGGCTACGTTACTGATGAAAATGGATCGCCAGCCGTAGGCGTGACGGTTATGGTTAAATCGTCGGGAATGGGAACCATTACTGACGAGATGGGGAAGTATGATATAGAAATTTCAGAAAATGGCGTATTGGTTTTTTCTTACGTGGGGTATAAATCTGTGGAAATTTCAGTGGCTGGAAAATCTAAAATCGATCTTAATCTTGAAATTGAAAGTACTCAAATTGATGAAATTGTCGTAGTTGCTTACGGTGTTCAAAAACGTGCTCATTTGACTGGTTCAGTAGCCACATTAAGTAGTCGGGAACTTTCACAAAAACCAGTGGATAATCTGACGACCATGCTTTCAGGTAGATTGCCCGGCGTTATTGCAAGACAGCAAAGTGGCGTGCCAGGAGAAAATTCTGCCAAATTTTTTATCAGAGGCAGGAGTTCGCCTACAGGTTCAGGTGCGCCTTTGATTATCGTTGATGGGGTAGAAAGACCATTTGATAATCTTGACCCCAATGAAATTGAGACCATTTCTATTTTGAAGGATGCTGCTTCTGCTGCTATGTACGGCGTAAGAGCTGCCAACGGCGTAGTTATGGTGACTACAAAATCTGGAAAGAAAAGTGAAAAAATCAATCTTAGCTTTACAAGTACTTACAGCATTTCTAAAAATACCGCTTTTCCTGATTATCCTAATGGTCCTGATTATGCTTTATGGCACAATAAAGCCAGACAATTGGATGGTCTTGCCGTCGATTATTCTCCCTCCGATATCGATAAAATAAAGAATGGAGACCCTGACGGTATTTTGGGTAACACAGAATGGACGAAACTGATTTTTGAGCCTTTTGCGCCACAATCATATCAAAATCTGAATATTAATGGAGGCAGTAATAAGTTAAAATTCTTTAATAACGTAGCGCGTCTGCATCAGGATGGAATTATTAATGGGGTATCTTTTGACAGAATTAACCTTAGATCCAATGTTGAATATGAGGTGAATGCAAATTTTAGTGTCGCCTTAAATATTGCAGGCAGAGTAGAGGAGAGAAAACAGCCGGGAACATCACCAGGTTCTCAAGATATAACGATTGATAATTATAAGAATGTTATTTTCTATTCCATTTTGGCCAGACCCACCTCTCTTCCTAATTTGCCCGATGGCACGCCTCTTGGATGGGGAAACCCTTTAGTGGCCAGAGATCAGTCGGGATTCTACAACCAGAAACGGAAAATTTTTCAAAGTACTGCTAGTTTTATTTATAAATTACCCGCTATTCCAGGACTTAATTTAAAAGCTAATCTGTCATACGATTATGAAAATGGTTTGACTAAACATTTTCGTACCCCACAACGGTTGGCTACCTGGGAATATGCTAAAAGGGAACTGGTGTATTTTGACCGTCTGATGTCAAAAGATATTGCAAGTAATAAAAACGAATTATCACAGGGATTTAATGATTACCACAGAATAACCACTCAATTATCGGCAGATTATCAAAAAACCTGGGGTAAAAGTGTACTCAATGCCTTAGTTCTTTTTGAGGAGCAGAGTACAAGAACTTCTACCTTTGGTGTAAGTGGTCAGGATTTGCCCCTAACGGCTTTACCCGAATTGAATTTCGCTACGGAATATATTACGAATAGTTTGTATGGTAGTAGGGGTCAAAGGGGAACACGGGGTATTGTGTCCAGGGTAGGTTATGTGTTGAATGACAAGTATATGGCTGAATTTACGGGAAGAGCTGATTGGTCGTCCAGGTTTGCTAAGGGTAATCGGCTGGGTATTTTTCCCGCAGTGTCTTTAGGATGGAACTTAGATAAGGAAAATTTTTTCCAACAACTTTTTCCTGTCGTCTCCAGATTAAAACTTAGGGCATCAGCAGGTCTTTTGGGGAATGATGATATTGGTGGATTTCGATTCTTAAAGCAATTTAATCTGTCAACGCAACCACAAGTCATTTTTGGTGATAATGCTTATCTCGATCTTTTGACGGGCGCTGTTCCTAGTTATGATATTACCTGGGAAAAAACGGTCACTTATAATGGTGGTTTTGAAGCAGAAATTTTAGACGGTCTGTTTTCCTTTGAATTTGATGCATTTTACAAAGTAACTTCTGATATTCTTCAAAGTGTAGCCGGTATTTTTCCACCCTCAGTTGGAGGTAATTTTCCTTCTGTGGTGAATGCGGGTAAAATGGATGCCAGAGGTTTTGAGGCCATAATTACTCACAGCAGGCAAGTAAGGAAAGATTTTAGTTATCAGGTTTCTGGAAATGTGACTTTTTCACGGAATAAATTTTTGGAAATAGGGGAAAGTCCAAATGTTCCTCCCTGGCAACGAAGAACTGGCCAACCCCTTGGTTCCGTTCTTGGATGGGTTTCAGATGGTCTCTTTCAGAATGCAGAAGAAATAGCCACGGCAGCCCTCACCACGTATGAGATAAAACCTGGATTCATCAGATATAAAGATCTGAATGGTGATGGAGTTATTAATTTTGCCGACAGAACCTGGATAGGCAGAAGCCCCATTCCTGAAGTTATCTTAGGACTAAATCTGAGTGCAAATTATAAGAATTTATCCGTGAGCGCATTTTTTCAAGGGGCTACCCGAACCGATCTTATGCTTACCGGAGAATATCTTGGTGCTGGATTTTCTGACGGAACTTTTTTTACTCAACCTTTTAAATGGGGAGCCAATACGCCTTATTTCATATTGGAGAATACCTGGCAAAAAGAGGGCGACCTTACAGAATTTCCTCGTTTGACGACCATAACTCCCTTTAATAATAATCTGTCAACGGACTTTTGGAAAAGAGATGCTTCCTATATCAGGTTAAAAACGGTGGAGGTTTCCTATTCCTTTATGCTCAAATCAAGTAAAAATGCAGGGCAGAAAAAGATGAGTGTATTCATTAGTGGAACCAATTTATTTACGCTGAGCAAACTGAAATATATTGATCCTGAGGCTCCTACGGTTAATAATGGTTTTTATCCGCAGCAGAAAGTATATAATTTTGGTATTAACATTTCAATTTAAAGAATATGGGAAAGTACATCATTATTTTATCGATATTTCTTGTAAGTTGTTCCAATACCATAGATTTTGTTCCTACAGATAGTTACAATGAAATTGCGGTGTGGGAAAACGAACAAAGTGTCAATCTTTATATCAATTCTTTTTACCGGATTTTTAACGAATATTTTATATTCGGGAATAAGCCCATTGGTGGTGATGCTACCATGTCAGATGGTTTGACTGATTTGGCAAAATATTCGTCCAATTCTCCCGGAGAGGGCACGGCCAATCTGATTATGACGCAAGATGGTTATACCTCCGTTGCGGCCAATCATTTCAGTGTCTGGGCCAATGCCTACGCCTGGAATCGACGAATTCTTGAATTTTTGGATGATCTTCAAAAATATAATACCAAATTTTCAGAACCTGTTCGCTTGCGAATGGAGGCAGAAGTCAGATTTTTTAGAGCTTATATCTTTTTTCTAAATTACCGGAGTCACGGCCCTTTTATCATCAGGCGTTCCCTTAATGACCCTGTGGAAATGGCAATAAATAGTGAAAAGGATTGCTGGGATTTTATTGAAACAGATTTTGAGTTCGCTGCAGCCCATTTGCCTGCTTCTTGGCCGATAAATACGGGTGATGGCAGAGTAACCAAATGGGCAGCGCTTGCCATGAACGCCCGGGCCATGCTTTATGCCGAAAGATGGCAAAAAGCGGCAGATGCGGCAAAAAAAGTAATCGACGAAGGCGGTTTTGAACTGGAAACAAATTTTGCTGACATTTTTTTGAATGATAAAAGAAGGAAAAGTAAAGAGCATATTTTGGTGAAAAAATATCGACACACCAATGGTCTATTTCATGGTTTGGATGAAACCATTGCTCCAAGTGGTGATATTCAAGGTAAAGGAGGCCGTTTATGCCCTACCCAGGAATTAGTCGATGCCTTCTTTATGGAAAATGGTGCTGATTTTAATCCTTCTTCTTCTTCTTCTTTTGATTCTACAATGTACCTGCAAAGAGAAAGTAGATTTTATGCGACGATTCTCTATAATGGGGCGCCCTGGAAAGGAAGGACTGTTCAGACCTGGGAAGGAGAAAATGCTTCCGTTGGAAATGGTTTAGATCGTTTCCTTGCCTACAATAGTTCGCCGTACCCGAATACGACCGTTACTGGCTACTATTTTAGAAAACTAGGCGATGAATCTAATCTTAATTTTGATCTGGCGTATAGAAAAAGTGATCAGGACTGTATAGAAATAAGATTGGCCGAGGTCTATCTTATTTTGGCGGAAGCATTCATAAACCTCAATAAAAGGTCGGAAGCAGAACAATGGATTCTTAAAGTACGCAACCGTTCATTACAAAAAGATGTAACTACCCTCAAACCCGATATTAAGGCTGAACTAGTGCGTGAACGTATGGTCGAACTGGCCTTGGAAGGTCATAGGTTCTGGGATTTGCGACGTTGGAAAATGGCCGCTTCTGTTCTGCATGGTAAAAAGTTTCATGGCGCTAAAATTACGAAACGTGCCAACGGAAAATTAGTATTTGAAAGAGTGGCCGTTGATATCAATACACGAATTTACCCTGATCGTTTTGATAGGTTTCCTTATCCTATCAATGAATTGAATAATAATTCTAAAATAACAACGCAACCCAATGGCTGGTAAACAATATATCATGGGAATAATGGTGGTAGCCATTTGTTTGTTCTTTGGCTGCCAAAAGGAACAGGTCTTTCCGCAAAGTACCAATAATACCCTCTTGAGTATTTCCCTCGCTTACTCAAAAGATCCATTAAAAATCTATCCACCGATAGCTAGTGATCAGGTGAAAGGTGAATTGCAATTTAAAATTCCGCCATTGCAAAATGCCTCATTCTCCTTGATGCGCGTAAATATTGTGGTGCCTACCTCAGCTATCATAGTACCCGCATTTAAGGGAAATACAGACCTGTCCAAACCCTATCGATTTTCTGTCATAGCAGAAAATGGAGATAAGAAAGATTACTTAATCGTAGTTTATAATTAACTAAAAACTTGTTTAATCACTCTAAAATTAGTAAAACATGTACCATTCATTTTTAATACCAAAGAAAATTAAAAGCCCGGGTTTGCTCCTTATCGGAACCATCTCTTTTATGCTATTTCAAATGTCCTGTAAAAAGGAAGCAGCTGAGGTGATAGATACCAATCTTTCCAAGTATATCGTAGAGAAGGTTAAAGTGCTCTCTACCAAAGGAGAAGATCTGAATGCCCAATCAACCATTACCAAATTAAGTGAAGCCGAGTACACGGTGGACGCCATTGTGCCTGATGACGGTAACGATGGCAGAAGATTTAAAGTAGAATTTCAGTACCCTGCAGGGATTACCCCCATTTCGGTAACTCCTCTGTTAACAGATTCTATAGACTTTTCTATTGCTAAAACGTTCACTGTTAAATTTACAGAAACTGCGATTCGTAAATATACCATTAACATAATAGAACAGGCGCCGCAAGCTCCGGTCATTAACGCTTTTTCTATTACGGGTGCCGAACAGACCGTCATAGAGGAAGATGCAAGAAGAATCAGTGTAAGAGTACCCCAGGGTACAAATCTTACCGCCATTACTCCGAAGATTACGTTGACACCTTCAACGGCTGTCATTGTAGGTGGAGAAAAAGCGTTGGATTTTACGAATCCTCAATCTATTACGGTTAAAAACGGGGGGTCTTCGAAAACGTATTCCATAAAAGTGGAGGACTATGGCTTCACCAAAATTACTAAACTTTTAGACCGTTCTCTGGCATCCTCCTTAAGGCCAGGTGCTTTTGCCACCAAATCAGAAACCTCTATTGCCTTAGATTCTAAAGGAGAATTTGCTTTTGTAGCTTATGCAGATGGTATAAAAAAATACAATCTGGCCTCTCCCACCTCTGAGCCTACAGATCTGAATGTGGCTTATGCTGATGGTAAAAAGGCAAGTTTTAAAATACTTCAAAATGTAGGGACGGTTTTACTTGGTTGTAATAATCCCTGGGGTGGAGGAGAAGTGATTGTTAGCGCCTGGCCAACGACAGGACCTTCTGACGCTCCTGTGGAGGTCGCGAGAATTCCAGTTCCTACGGGTGGAATTATTCAGAATTTCCACGTGAAACAGGAGGGTAACAATATCATCGCCTATTTTGTGGACAGAGCACCACTCCGTAAAAGTCCAAAAGAAGATCCGGTTCTGTATACTGCTACCATTCCCGTTGCTTCCGTTTTGGCCGGTCAGAAGGTTACGGCCTTTACGTCAAATCAAAAAATAAATGGATTATTAGCTGCCGGTGCGGGTGATGGTCCCAATATAGAGTTGTTGCCGATACCAAATTCAAATGAGTTCTTCTATAATTCAGGAACCTCAACACCAACTATTCTGAATAATTCCCTGGCGAGTCCGGCAGCATTTTCAGGAGCTTTGGTCAATGGTTCTTCCGTGGGAATGAAGGCATTTGAACACAATAGAGGAAAATATGTTATGTGGGGCGTATTTTCCTGGTCAACCAATGCAGCTAATCCGAAAGCCAGTAAATTTGTCCTGCTTGATGTCACTAAAAAAGGTTACCGAAGCAGTATTACCGAGATAAATTCGGAATTGGCTAATTCGAAATTTACCCTTTGGAATAATGTACAGAAAATTGATGTAGGTCTTGGTGGTATTTCAGGGGAATTAGGTGATTTTTATTGCCAAACAGCCTTCGCAACGACTGCTACGGGAAAACTTAGATTAGCTTGTATGTCCGCGCAAAACGGATTTGTTGTATATGAGGTTGATTAACTTTTTCTTTTTTAATGAGTGAATTAATAGGGTCTTTATCCGCTAGTCGATAAAGACCCATTTTCAAAGGAGTGTTAAAAACAAAATAACGTGAAAGTTTTTCAAATTTTAATTGGATTGGTCTGGTGTTTTTCTACAATGTCTTCGGGGTGTAAAATTGCTGAGTTGCCTACCGACAATGTAGAAAATTTTGAAATCGATAGTATTAAGGTTTTCAGTCCAAATAATGAACCACTTTATGTCAATTATAATATAAATGGGGGTAGAATAGATGCGCTCGTTGAAAATGATGGTATAACGGGTAAATTTTTTAATGTTAAGTTCGTTTTTCCTAAGGGTATTACTCCATTGAGTATTACGCCCGATATGTCAAAACCCATAGATTTTAAAGTCCCTGTCATCGTCGATATTCAATATAATAAGACCATAAAAAAAACATATACTTTTACGCTGAATGAGGAACCGTTAAATCCTGCTAAGTATATTATTGAACGTGTTGATGTATTGAATGACGATAACTCGGTGTCAAATATAAAACTCTCACAGGCAGGAAATGATTATATTGGACTTAGCTACAATCAATCTGCTGGAAAAAGATATAAACTTAAACTTACCTTTCCCTCGAAAATTACGCCGCTTTCTATTACTCCTGATCCCAATGCCCTCACCGACCTAAGTAAAGAGGTCATTTATACGGTGAAGTATGACGATCAGGTATCAAAAACCTACTCGGTTAAAATAGGGAATTACAATACCAATGCGTTTACGCGAAAAATAGTGAGAGGAGTTTGGGTAAGTGATGTTGGTAGTGATGTTTTTGCTACAAAAGCAAATATTACAGAATGTGTTAATATATGCAAAGACATTGGCATTAATACCATTTTTGTGGTCACTTACAATGATGCAAAAACGAAGTACAAAAGCCAGGTGATGAAAGATTATATGGGGGTGGAAATCGATCCGAAATATGCAGGACGAGATCCGTTGGCTGAAATGATTGAAGCAGCAAAACCACACGGAATTAAGGTGGTCGCTTGGTTTGAATATGGTTTTGCCTCCGTGTATGGCGATAATTCCGGAGGTGCCTTAGTGGCAAAATACCCTTCCTGGGCCTCAAGAGATGCAGCAGGAAATATAACAGAGAAGAATAAATTTTATTGGTTGGACGCTTTCAATCCTGAGGTACAACAGTTTGTCAAAAAACTTATGGTGGAAGTGGTGGAAAAATATCCCGATCTTGCTGGGGTTCAAGGCGATGACAGGCTTCCTGCTTTGGCTTCCAACGGGGGGTATAATGCTTCTTTAACTGCAAGGTATAAAACAGAAACAGGACGAACTGCTCCTTCTAACTATCTGGACTCGCATTGGCTTCAATGGCGTGCAGACAAATTATCCGATTTTGGGGAATATATCTTTAAGCACATAAAATCGTTGAAAGGGGAACAGATGGTCTCCTGGTCACCCTCGCCTTTTAGCTGGTCATTACAAAATTATCTGCAAGATTGGCCGGAATGGTTGAGAAGAGGTATAGTGGATCATGTTCATCCTCAATTATATAGATATAATTTTAATGATTACAAAGCTTCCTTTGATCAGGCAATGAACAATATGTCGCCGTTCAATGCTAAGGAACTTATTTTTAGCCCTGGAATATTAGTTGGTATCGGGAGCGGAGATAGTGTCACCCCCGCAATTTTAGACCAGAAATTGGCCTATAACCGACAAAGGGGCATTGAAGGGGAAACCTACTTTTATTACGAACGAATCAGAAGAAATAAGGGTTTTCAAGAGGTAATTAAAAAGTATAATCAATAAGAGAGTAATTATCAACGGTCCGGGTATGGTATTTATTTAAGTGAATATTAGATAAGAAGTACCTGGACCGTTTTTTTACCTTCGTTTTTCATCAATAGAGCTATTTCATAAAGAAAGTTTATCAGGTATTCATATTCCTGGTTCTGTTAATTTTATAATCCAACGTCAGAGAAAAATCCCAAAATGTATTTTGTCCCCAATATTTAGTTTTTCAAGTTCGGAACTTGGAAAAGGAAATTGGTAAGTTTTGCCATCATATAAAAGGGTGACCTGGCTCATTTCAGACGCACTCATTTCCTTGGAAATAAGAATACCCTGCACCGACAAATTCTTTTTTTCAATGTAATGGTAGTCCAAAAGTTTTTCATTTTCAAATTGTAAAAACCGTTGGGCATAAGGTTTAATTTCTGAAATTTGATGGCTAACCACGAAGGTGGTCATCGAATTTTGTTGGTGTATTTCATAAATAAATGATTGAACTGTCTTTTTTAGCGATTCATCTAAGGCAGAAAAGGGTTCGTCCAACAGTAAAAGAGCCGGTTTTGAAATGAGCGCTCTGGCAATAGCGACCCGTTGTTGTTGTCCTCCGGAAAGCTGATGTGGGTATCGTGGTAAATAATTATCTAATCCTAAGGTGTCGACTATGCTTTGCAAATATTTCTTTTCAACCTTTTCTTTACAGGCAAAAATTATATTATCTAAGGTATTCATATTTGGAAATAAGGCATAATCTTGAAAAACCATGCCTATATTTCTTTCCTGAGGAGGAATACATTGTTTGTTTTTGGTGTCGTGCCAAACCTGCTCTCCCCAACAAATAGTTCCATTTTGGGGTTGAATAAGACCGCTGATAAGCCTTAAAAAGGTCGTTTTCCCACTCCCCGAAATGCCTGAAATAGAGACATATTCACTAAGAGGTATTTGCAGATTTGCCTCTATTTTTTGAATTCCCTGCAAGGTCGAAAAGGAGTGGGAAAGGTCAATCGAAAAATTCATTTTCTTACGAATTGATGGTTTTTTTTCTCCACAAATGGACGAATCCAAGTAGTACCAAGGTTATAAAAATAAGGCTTAGGGCATATTGATTTGCCTGCTGATAATTCAACGATTCTACGGCGTCGTAGATGGCCATGGCCGCCAGCCTCGTTTCGCCAGGTATATTCCCGCCAATCATTAAAACAATGCCAAATTCTCCCATGGTATGGGTAAAAGTTAAGGCAATAGCTGTATAAATTGCTGGTTTGCAATTAGGTAATTGCACTTTCAGCAGTGTTTGCCATTTCGATTTACCCATTAAATAAGAAGCTTCAATGAGTTGTTTTGGTATTTTTTCAAGTCCGGCATGTATCGGTTGTACCATAAAGGGTAAACTATAAATGATGGATCCCAATACTAATCCTGTAAAACTAAATATTAGTTTTACATCGAATAATTCATTGAAAATGAATCCTATATATCCTTCAGGACTGAGGAGAAGCAATAAGTAAAATCCAATAACAGTAGGGGGCAAAACCAGGGGAAGGGTCACTATAATTTCTAACATTGATTTTAATATACCCTGGCTTCGGGAAAGATAAAAAGCAATGGGAATACTTACGGCAAACAAAATAGCCGTAGTTAATGAAGCTAGTTTTAACGTTAAAAATAGGGTTTGAAAAAAATTCTCTTCCAAGGTTTTACTCTTTATCAGGCAATTGATAGCCGTTTTTTAACAATATATCTTTTACTGCTGGTGTTTTCATAAATTGACTAAAAGAGGTACTTGCTTTCATATTGTTTTCCTGTCCCCACTGCGTTATGACGAAACCTTGATAAATAGGTTCGTATAAATGGTTTGGAACTTCCTCCCAGTAACCTTTATTTTTTAATTCAGGTGAAAATAATACCGATTTTGAAACAAATCCTACCTCGCAAACCCCTGAGTAAATGTATTGGGTAGCCTGCGCTATGCTCTCTCCAAGGACAACTTTAGAAGAAATTTTCTTCCAAAGTCCTGCTTTTTCTAAAGCTAATTTAGCTTGAAAACCGTAAGGAGCAGTGGTTGGATTAGGTAAGGATATTTTGTTTACATTGCTATTAGTCAATAGATTAAATAAGTTTTTGTTTTTTAAATCCTTTCTATTGGTCCAAAGAACGAGTGAACCAATGGCATAGATGTGTTGCTGTCCAATGCCCTTTCCTTCCGTGATGATTTTTCGGGTAAACAGGGTGTCAGCTGACACAAATAGATGAAATGGAGCTCCATTCAGTATTTGATGAGTCAATTTTCCAGAAGCACCTATCATTATTTCCACCTTTATATTTTCCTTTTCTTCAAAAAGTACAGCGATGTCGCGCATCGCAAATTGCATATTTGCCGACACAGCTATGTTTATGGTCTTTTTAGGAATTTTTCTTTCCGAAGGCTCGCAACCCAAAAAGATAAAGAAGAAAAACAGAAGGAGAAATCTCATAGTGAATAAATATGCTGCCGTTTTTTTAACTTGGTGAAATAGGTGTAGTCTTTATATTAATCCTACTTATTAGGTAGTGTTTAATAAAAGTGTTAATATTGTTCTCTCGATGGTTAAAGTTATCATTATTATCGTTTATTTTTAACTTTGAATTCCTAAAACGCTAAATCAAGAATCTTGGCTGATAATATTTTTCCACATTTTGATCAAATGATCTCCAGAGAATTTCGTGAAAACATACTTGGGCAACGGAGTAAAGTTATTTGGTTAACGGGTTTATCTGGGTCGGGAAAAAGTACCATTGGACTTGCGCTGGAGAAAAGGCTTTTCCAGGAAAATTTTGTCGCTCAGTTACTGGATGGAGACAATATCAGATCGGGTATTAATAAAAATTTAGGCTTTAGCGAGGAGGATAGGAAGGAGAATATTCGAAGAATTGCAGAAATTGCTAAACTTTATCTCTCCAGTGGTATCATTACCATCAATTCATTTATTTCTCCCACCGCGGAAACGAGGAATATAGCAAAGGAAATCGTTGGAGAAGCCGATTTTCTGGAAATTTATATTAACGCGCCTATGGCAACTTGCGAATCACGCGATGTCAAAGGTTTATATAAAAAGGCGCGCGCAGGTGAAATTCAGGGATTTACCGGGGTTAATCAGGCATACGAGGAACCTGAAAATCCAGCACTTGAATTAAGAACCGACTTATTGGGCGTTGATGAGGCAGTAGATAAATTATTTACATTTCTTAAAAAGCATATTATTTTACCCTAGGCATATTTTATTATGGAACAATTTAATTATCGTCTTGATTACCTGAGGGAGCTGGAATCGGAATCCATTTTCATAATTCGTGAAGTGGCGGCGCAGTTTGAAAATCCTGTGATTCTCTTTTCGGGGGGTAAAGACTCAATTTTGGTTACGCATCTGGCAAGAAAAGCATTCTATCCGGCAAAGATTCCATTCCCTTTATTGCATATTGATACAGGTCATAATTTTGAGGAAACACTGACCTACCGGGACGAAATGGTCAGCAGACTGGGCGTTCGGTTGAAAATTGCATCCGTGCAGGAATTGATTGATACTGGAGAATTGACAGAAGAAAACGGTTTTAACGCTACTAGAAATTATTTGCAGACACCTGTTCTTTTGAAAGCAATAGAAGACGGCAAATATGACGTAGCCCTCGGAGGCGCACGACGTGACGAAGAAAAAGCCAGAGCAAAAGAGCGTTTTTTCTCCCATAGAGATGAATTTGGCCAATGGGATCCAAAAAACCAACGTCCGGAATTATGGAACCTTTTCAATGGAAAGAAACGTCCGGGGGAACATTTTAGGGTATTCCCTATCAGTAATTGGACAGAACTTGATGTTTGGATGTATCTGGCGGTAGAAAAAATTCCTCTTCCTTCCCTTTATTTTAGCCATACCCGTTCCGTTTTTGAAAGAGACGGTATGCTCCTTGCTAATCATCCCGCCATTTTACGACGGGAAAATGAAGTTCCATTCGATGAAATCATTCGTTTTAGAACCATCGGCGATATAACTTGTACGGGAGCAGTTCGGTCTCCAGCTACTTCTTTAGATGATATCATCGATGAGGTGGCAACGTCCAGAACGACGGAAAGAGGGGGTCGAGCAGACGATAAAAGGGCTGAAACGGCCATGGAGGACAGAAAAAAGCAAGGCTATTTTTAAAGTTTGAGTTTGTAATTATGAATCAGGAAAAAGCAGAACTACTACGTTTTACCACGGCTGGTAGCGTAGATGATGGAAAAAGTACCCTCATCGGGCGTTTGTTATTTGACGCAAAAGCAATATTTGAAGATCAATTAGAAGCGATCAGACTTACCAGTGAAAGGAGAGGGGGCGATGAAGTTGATTTGTCACTCCTTACCGATGGTCTTAGAGCAGAAAGAGAACAAGGTATTACTATTGATGTAGCTTACAGATATTTTTCTACCCCAAAGCGTAAATTTATTATCGCAGATACCCCAGGACATATCCAATATACCCGAAATATGGTTACGGGTGCCTCAACGGCGAATGTCGCTCTCGTTCTGGTAGATGCCAGACATGGGGTTATTGAGCAAACTAAAAGACATGCTTTCTTAGCGTCACTTCTACAAATCCCGCACCTGGTTGTTTGTATCAATAAAATGGATCTGGTTGATTATAAGGAGGACGTTTACAACAATATAAAAGCCGAATTTGAAAAATTTAGTTTCAAACTGGATGTTAAGGATGTACATTTTATTCCCATTTCAGCACTTAAAGGGGATAATATCGTAGATAGATCCCAGAATATGCCTTGGTTTGAGGGTTCAACCCTGCTATATTACCTTGAAAATGTACATATCGGCAGTGACCATAATTTTATCGATGCCCGTTTTCCTATTCAGCATGTGATTCGCCCAAATACCGACGAATTTCATGATTATAGAGGCTATGCCGGCAGAGTGGCTGGCGGAATTTGGAAAAAAGGAGATCAGGTGACCTTACTTCCGTCTGGTTTCCAATCGAAAATAGCAAAAATCGATTCCATGGACGGGGAATTGGAAGAGGCTTATCCGCCACTTTCTGTTACGCTGTTGTTAGAAGATGACCTCGATTTAAGCAGGGGTGAAATGATTGTCAGGGAAAATAATCAGCCTAATGTTGATCAGGATATTGAATTGATGATTTGTTGGTTTTCTGAAAAACCTATGCAACTCAACGGCAAATATACCCTCTTTCATACAACCCGGGAAGCTCGTTGTGTGATAAAGGAAATTCGCTATAAACTGAATATTAATACATTACACAGGGATCAGGAGGATTTGAAAATTGGAATGAACGATATAGGTCGTATTTCAATTAGAACAACTAAACCTTTATTTTTCGATAGTTATCGGAAAAATAGAATTACTGGCAGTATTATTTTGATTGATGAGGGTACCAATGCAACCGTGGCGGCGGGAATGATTATTTAGTATCAATAAGTAATCATGCCCTATTTAATATCCTTTTTTCTTTGTCTTTGTTTGTCGCTATTTGGAAAAGAAAAACCTAAGCCAAATATCATTTTCATTCTTACCGACGATCAACGGTGGAACGCATTGGGTGTTGCTGGAAATTCCATAATCAAAACACCGCAAATGGATGAACTCGCAAAAAAGGGTGTTTATTTTAAAAATGCTTTTTCAACCACTCCCATTTGCGCCGCCAGCCGTGCGTCTATCTTGACAGGTTTGTATGAACGAACCCATAATTATACTTTTCAAAAACCTTCTTTGCAAGTTCGATACACGAACTTAATGTATCCCAAAATTTTAAAGGAAAATGGATATCATGTTGGGTTTTATGGAAAATTAGGCGTGGCGATAGATCGTCCTGAGCAATATTTTGATGAAAGCGATTTTTATGATCGCGGTCCACGGTCCGATAAGGGAGGATATTTTTATAAAAAACTGGGTGCCGATACCGTTCACCTTACCCGTTATGCTGGTCAACAGGCGCAAGATTTTATTTCAAATGCTCCAAAAAACAAGCCATTTTGCCTATCTGTTTCTTTTAGTGCGCCGCATGGTCATGATTCATCGGTAGAACAGTATTTTTGGCAGGAAAAATCTGATGACTTGTATGAAATGGATGTTTTCCCTGAACCTTCCCTGGGGGAAGACCTTTATTTTGACAGATTACCGATAGAGGTTAAAAATGGATTCAACAGGGTAAGATGGAAATGGCGATTTGATACTTCTGAAAAGTATCAACGTATGATGAAGGGATATTATCGGATGATCACCGAAATTGATGATGAAATTGGTGCTTTGAGAAACCTGTTGGCACAAAAAGGGCAGGTTGATAATACTATTTTTATCATCATGGGCGATAATGGTTATTTTACAGGGGACAGGCAATTGGCGGACAAATGGTTAATGTACGATCCTTCCATACGCATTCCTCTTATCATTTTTGACCCAAGATTGCCAAATAAGTCCCGCAACGTATCGGATATGGTTTTGAATATTGATATCACTCCATCAATTCTTGATTTTGCGGAGATAAAATCGCCTGTAAATTATCAGGGTGAAAGTTTGAAACCTTATCTGAATCGTCCTGATTATTCTTTACACCGAGATTTCATTTTGATTGAACATCTTTGGAAATTACCTGATATACCCTCCAGTGAGGGCATCAGGACAGATAAATGGAAATATTTTAAGTATAGATACATTCAAGCACCGGAAGAATTGTATGATTTGGAAAAGGATCCCATGGAAACCAAAAATCTGGCACAGGAGCAAAGTCATCAAAAGATACTTAAAAAACTGAGGGATAAGTTTACCAGGAAGGTTCAGCAATTAAGGGATGAACAGCTTTTTTAAAGTCATTTCTAGTTATTAAGTCAGATTAAACCGTACATTAACGAAGAAACCAAGAAGGATTACATTGCTTTCAGTGTATTTTTACTACATTAAAGAAGTTCTGAAAGAAAAAGGCATCTCGAAAATTAGCTTGCTAAAAATATTGGATAAAAACTAACTGACTTATTAGAACCATTGAAATTTAGTTGAAAAAAACGTCGATTAAACATAATAGCCCAATGGCGGGAAATTTCTGAACTAGCAGCCTATGAGTAGCAAATTAACCTTCGCACAAAAGGAGATTGAAAATCGAATTTTCCATTTTCGTGGCACACAAGTTATGCTTGATAGTGATTTGGCTAATACATATAAGGTAGAAACACGTGTGCTGAATCAAGCTGTAAACAGAAACATAGAGCGTTTTCCGGAATTGTTTCGTTTCCAGTTAACTGAAGCTGAGTTTGAAAATTGGAAATCACAAATTGTGATTTCTGAGAATCACAACTTGAAATCACAAAATGTGATGTCAAGTGCACATGGAGGTCGTAGATCGCTCCCTTATGCATTCACTGAACAAGGCGTAGCAATGCTTTCCGCTGTATTGAGGAGTGATGTGGCAGTAAAAGTTAGCATCCAAATAATTAGTGCTTTTGTGGAAATGCGAAAATTCATCGCTAATCATTACGGATTATTGCAACGAATGGACGGTATTGAACGCAAGCAATTAGAAACTGATAAAAAATTTGAACAGGTATTCAAAGCCCTGGAAAGTAAAAATATTATCCCAAATCAAGGTATATTCTTTGACGGTCAAGTTTTTGATGCCTACGAATTGGCTTCCAAAATCATTCGTTCTGCTAAAATAAGTATTGTGTTAATTGATAATTATATAGACGAAACCACTTTAACGCATTTATCCAAAAAAGCAAAAACGGTAAAGGTGGTCTTATTAACCAAAACCATGTCAAATCAATTAAATTTAGATGTGAAAAAAGCCAATGAACAATATGGCAATTTTGAGATAAGGGAATTTGCCAGCAGCCATGATCGCTTTATAATTATTGACAATTCCGATGTTTATCACCTGGGGGCTTCGTTAAAAGATTTAGGTAAAAAATGGTTTGCATTTTCAAAGATGGACAAAAGCTCCGTTTCAAGTATCATAAGAGAAATCGGCGATGAGTAAAGAGAAATTGATACCAGTGTTTAAGAATGAGAGGGAATGCCTCGGGTTCAAGAACTTGGGCAAATCAAACCGCGTGGAACATCCATCGCACCCCAAATTTATCATTTAAGGCACCATACGTTCCGATAGGTTGGGGAATAAATGGATCGGTGACATTGGCCTCTCTTGAAAGCAAGTCAAATAGCTTTTGGGTATCCTCCACTTTTCCGCCACTGATGTACAGACATTGCATATTCCCTCTAACAGGTTCTTCCTGAGGCAATAACCAATCAGAAGTGGAGATATCCAGCCATTCGCTTTGCAACCTTCCATTCAATATTTTTTCCTGGAAATGTTCTGGAAAATGCATTTTCATGGGAGATTCACCGATACTGGTGAGATTCAAATCGCCTCCAAGACATTCCTGGTAAAAAGTCATAGCCTCTCTGGCCTGACCATCAAAAAGCAAATAAACAGATTGTTTCATGGTATGAGTTTAAATATATATCAGCAAGATTTATAAAACGTAGTGGGAACGGCCTCCAGGTTCTGCTCTATTTTTTTTGCTGCATTGGTCACAGATAATCCACCAAGATTAGTGCATCTTAAGGTATGATGAATCTCATCGCCGACGGCTTTCATGGTCTCAATCACCTCGTCCAGGGGAATTAAAAATGCATAATTTGACAAGGCCATATTGGCACAAGCTACTGCATTGGAAGCGGCCATAACATTTCTACCAAGGCAGGGAGCTTCCACCCGATTACCAATGGGATCACAAATAAGGCCCAGTGAATTTTGTAAAGCAAGGGAGGCGGCACCAATGGCCTGTGACAGTGTTCCACCTTTTAAGCCAACCAATGCGGCTGCGGCCATTCCACCTGCGGAACCTGTTTCGGCCATACAACCTCCTACTTCAGCGGCAAAAGTGGCATTTTTTGCTATAAAAACACCAATTAATCCGGCCGAGAGTAAGGCTTTCACTATTTCTTCTTCAGGAAGGTTCATTGAATGTGCCATGCCAAAAACAGCACCGGGCAATGCGCCACAAGAACCTGCCGTTGGAGCAGCAACAATGATGCCCATAGAACTTTTTACTTCCATAACCGCAGAAACATACATCGTAATTAAATTATTGGCGTCACCGCCCAACAATTTATGGGATGATAATTTATCTTGAAACAGTAAAGACTGACTACCTAAAATCCTGTCTTCATAATGGGTTCCCTTTAATCCTGTTTGAATGGATTGACTCATTATTCCGACGATTTTCTGCATCATTTCAAAAACTTCAGCGTCGGAAATATTACCCCTTAACGCTTCATATTTTACTGCAAGTTGCCATAATTCCAGCTTTTTGTCCTCATTATATTCAAACATTTCCTGACAGTTATTGAAAGGAACTTCCATGTCTTTTCTAGCCTTAATTGGTAAAACCGGATGAATAATCTTAATTTTTGCAACCCCATCCTGTTGACGTAACTTATCTAATAAATCTTTAGGCATCAAATCCTGGGTCTTAATTTCCAAAAAACAAGAGACTCCGGCATGAAATTCCATGAATTCAGGAGATATGGAATCAAGAATAATAGGGAAAAGAGAGGAAGGATTATCACAATATATTAGGGTTTCGAAATAATCTCCTGTCATGGAAACCTTATTCTGGTCGATGTCTATCACCTCAATCATGCCCCCACCAGTGGAAATGGCAGTTAAAGAATGAATTTCATTTGCATTGGATAAGGTTAACTTATAAGTATTTGGATGATCTGCCTGAATATCTTTAATTTCTATATGAACAAAAATACCATTTGATTCCAGGTAATTTTCTGACAAGGGGAGCCTTTCATCATAAGCCTCCCAACCCATGAATCCACCAAAAATACCCATATCTGAGCCTTGACTTTTATGAGTGGTGGCAAGAGATCCGTTTGGATCAAATTCAATGTAAATATTTGTCAATTCGTTGTTCATCAAATCCCTGCACATTCTACCAATCCGGAGCGCTGCAGCACAATGGGAACTGGAAGGACCGCGCATGATAGGTCCGATGACATCATTGAAAATACTTGGGCTTGCACTCATTTTCATTTATTTGAGGATTCATTACATTTAACCAAAATAGCTCTTTATCTTAGATAATCATAATGTTCGTGCATTTGAATTATAAACAAAATAATAGGAAGGAAATGGTTACATTTATATGGATCATACTGGGCATATTAACCTGTTGGTTTTCCATAACTTTTGTCATGGATTTCTTGAAGCATAAGGATAATCTGGAAAAAGTTAGTTGGTTAAAGACAGGATTGATTGGTTTCTTTGTCAACTTCATTGATGTTTTAGGCATTGGAGCCTTTGCCCCGCAAACGGCCTTACTCAAATTTACCGGGCAAACGGAGGATAAATTGCTTCCTGGTACCTTAAATGTAGCAAATACAATACCTGTATTAATTCAAGCGATTATTTTTATTACTGTTATAAAAGTGGAGCCCATCACCTTAATCACCATGCTATTATCGGCGGCTGTTGGTGCTGTTTGGGGAGCTGGTATTGTTTCCAGATTAAAAGTAGATCATGTCAGATTAATTATGGGTATTGCCCTAATTATCACTGCCGGTTTTATGGTAGCGGTAAATATGGAATGGATAAAAGGCGGAGGGACGGCCATAGGTTTATCTGGGTATAAATTAGTATTTGCCGTAGCGGTCAATTTCTTGCTTGGGGCTTTAATGACGGCCGGTATTGGTTTGTATGCGCCATGTATGGCCATGGTTTTCTCCCTTGGATTATCTCCGCAGGTAGCCTTTCCAATCATGATGGGATCTTGTGCCTTTTTAATGCCTCCTGCATCTATCAAATTCATTAAAGAAGGAGCTTATAATAGAAAAGCCGCCTTTTCAATGGCCATTCCTGGCATTTTTGCCGTATTTATTGCTGCATTTATAGTGAAATCCCTTCCTTTAGAATCTTTGCGTTGGTTAGTCATTGTCGTTATTCTTTATACGGCTATTCTCTTACTTCGTGCTTTTAAACGTACCTAGCATAAATTTTCTTACTTTTAAGTAGCTTTCGTTCATCCTAAAATTCTTTAATAAATGGCCGTTTCATGGAAGGGAGTATTTCCCGCAATCACAACTAAGTTCACCTCCCAAAATCAGTTGGATTTAGGACTATTTAAAAAAAATCTAAGCGCCCAATTAGATGCGGGCATAAATGGCATTGTTCTTGGCGGATCCCTCGGTGAGGCAAGCGTTTTGACGAACGATGAAAAGGAAATTTTAGTAAAGGAAACCTTGCAATTTGTTGAAGGTAAAGTCCCTGTTGTCATTAATATCGCGGAAGGAAGTACGGATGTGGCCATTGAATTGGCACAGAAAGCATCCCTTTGGGGCGCCCAGGGACTCATGTTATTACCTCCCATGCGTTATAAGGCCGATGACAGAGAAACCGTCCAATATTTCAAGGATGTTGCGGAAAGCACGCCACTCCCTATCATGATTTACAATAATCCGGTAGATTATAAAATTGATGTTACCATTGATATGTTCGCGGAATTAGCTTCCGTTTCAAATATTCAAGCCATAAAGGAATCAACACGTGATGTTACCAATGTCACCAGACTTCGAAATGCTTTTGGGGACAGATTTAGCATTTTATGTGGGGTTGACACTTTAGCATTAGAGGAATTGGTGTTAGGAGCCGATGGTTGGGTGGCAGGTTTGGTATGTGCCTTTCCCGCAGAAACAGTGACCGTTTTTAAGCTGGTTAAAGCGGGTAGGATAGAGGAAGCTATAAACATTTACAGGTGGTTTATGCCTTTATTGGAATTGGATATTCATCCAAAATTGGTTCAATACATAAAACTGGCAGAGTCAAAAACAGGATTGGGTTCAGAATTTGTGAGGAAACCAAGATTAGTATTGGAAGGGGCTGAGCGTCATAAAATTGAAAATATCATTGACACAGGCATTAAAAACAGACCTGTTTTACCAAACTGTTAATATTTGCCGGACTAAAAAGATAGAATTACAATAAATTTCTATTTAGCGCTACCGGAATAACTGACAAATGCGATGAATCTGCTGTCTGGTGACCAGGACGGTGTATTTATCGTTCCTTGCCCACCATATAGATAGGCAATGGTTTTGGGAAATCCTCCCATTACAGGCAATAATTTAAGGCTGACTGGTTTGCAGCCAGGATGTTGTGTAGGATCAATATCATCTTCAAAAGAGATGTAAGCTATACATTTACCGTCAGGTGAAATATGTGGAAACCAGTTATTATATTGGTCGAAAGTCAATTGTTCCAATGCTGTACCATCGGGTTTCATTCGCCAAAGTTGCATGGTACCCGTCATACTACCATTGAAATAGATCCATTTACCATCGGGTGAACCTTCAGGTCCGTCCACATGACCAAAGGTAAAACGGGTTAATTGGGTTTCTTCACCCGTTTCTATATTGGCCTTAAAAACATGATAAAGCGAGTTTCGGCTGGTATCCCTTCGCCCCACATAATATACTTCCTTATTATTTGCTGCCCAGCCATGCAGATATGAAGGTGTTTTTTCGGTGACCAATCTGGGTTCACCCCCTGAGAGAGGTAGCACATAAATCGTTGATCCACCACCAAATAATCCGGCCCTGTGAGAACTTATACCCAACCATTTTCCATCAAATGAAATCACATGGTCATTATTGTTTCTATTGGCATTTCCTGTATTGAGTTTTGAGGGTGCGCCTTTACCATCAGCTGGAATGGTCCAGATATTTCCTTTGCTATTGAATAACAGGTGTTTGCCATCGGGCATCCAGTTAGGCGCTTCAAAACGAACTGGGCTTTCATAGATCACCTTTCGATTTCCGTTAAAAACATCCAACATTTCCAATCGGCTACCCAGATTATCTGCCCCATTAAAATTAAAAGAAGGCGGCATTATTTTATCCACCCGAACGTTCCAGATATTAACATTTTCCAGGGCATCCGGGTTATTTGAGCACACAAATAAGCCCACATAAGGATTTTCACCTATATTTTCCATCGTCACGGCACCATAAGATTGCAAAGGTTCACCCTCATTGGCAATCCGCATCGTGTAAGTGTTCCCTTTTCGTTCCAGTTGGATGGTACGTGCTTTTTTCTTTGGAAATATTAATTCGTCTTTCCCATTTCGCATATATGCCCCGTGTATTTCACGCCAGGTGGCCATAGTTAGACCATCGCCCTGAATGGTGGACGTAAAATGTACTGCATCATCCTCTAAACTTTCTCTTACCATCCATCCTAATTTACGACGGGGATTATTTCCGATGGGGTTAGCAAACTCAAAATTAGCCGTGACTATAAAATCGCCTTGTATTCTACTGGAAAGAAAATAAAATTCATCCTTATTCAACCCAATTTGAGAACCCGCTCCTTTTAGTTTATACACTTGGTTTTCAACATCGAAATAGGAGCTACCAGTTAATTTTGGTTTTCCGATATCATTTGCGGAATTAAAAACGCCCAAATGTTGAATTTGCCCAAAACAATGGCTAAAAAAAACAAAAAGGGGAAGGAACAAGGTCAAATGTCTGTAGTTCATCATTGGAAATGGCTTTGGTTGTTGAATATAAGGATAAAAGGCGACAACAAGAGGGGTAAGGGGATATTTTTACGGCTTGTAAAGGACAAATGGTCTATCTTTATATTAAAATTGGACGATATTATGCAAAAAACCTTCAACAAAACGGACAGATGTCCTTTAACGACATTCTATTTTTTTATTTATATGAACTTTCTTTGATTTACTATTATATGATATGGTGACCCAATATTAATGTATTATTCTGTAGAGACGCGAAACATAGCGTCTCTACAGCATTGTTTATAAAGATTTAATTCTCAAATTTTTAAATCGAACTTCGGAACCATGTCCGAGAAAGCCAATATGACCTTTAGCTCGTTGTAATCCAGGATGATTTTTATGATCCAAAGTACCGTTTTCTGAGGCTTCTTTTAAGTCGCCATCAACGATAATCTGCCCATTTAAGGTCACTCTGATTCTATCTCCTTCGATACGAATTTCCTCCTCATTCCACTGACCAACGGGTTTTAGAAACTCTCTTTTTGCAGGAATAATTCCGTAAACAGAACCATGATATTGATAAGCTTCAAGATTTGCATAAATAGGTGAAGTATTATCAAGGACTTGAATTTCCATACCCACATAAGCGGCATCTCCTTCTAAAGGCGTTCTTATGCCAATACCATTATTGGCTCCCGGTGTTAATTGGAAATCAAAACGGAAAACGAAATCATCATATTCTTTTTCTGTATAAAGATTTCCTTTTCCTCCTGCCGTTGGATCAATAAGGATGGTTTGGTCAACCACCTTATAATCGGTCATATTTCCAACCCAACCGGTTAAATCTTTTCCATTAAATAAAGAGACGAATCCATTGGTTTCCTCTTCCGGCGTAAGACTGATCTGGCTGCTGGATAGATTTCTGACATACACGTCCCTAAAAGCCAGGTCGGTACCATGAGCTTGAAGTTCAATAGGTCCGGAAGGGAAAATAGGTAATTTTCTGTCCCAATAATTTTCCAGCGTCACATTATCTACCACCAATTCACCATTTAGATAAACAGTTACTTTCTCACCAACCATTCTGATGAAAAAAGTATTCCAGTCATTTATCGCATTATCCATTAATTTTAATGGCTTGGAAGGATTAGTTTTATTGTTATATAGACCGCCGGAACCTACATTGGCACCTACATCCACACGGGTAGTGTCCCAAATTTGAACTTGAGGAGTTCCTCTAAGATAAATGCCGCTGTCGCCATTTTTGGAAATCCGCCAATCGACCCACATTTCGAAATCGGCATAATCCTTAACTGAGCAAAGATTTTCATAACCTGTCCCTGTAAATCTGATTTCACCGTTCACTACCGTCCAATTCAGGGGTAATTTAGCATTAGCCTCTTTCTGTTTTGCAGCTAAAACATCAGGAGCCATGGCAGCACGAGCTATAGGGTTTTCAACAAGACCTTGCCAGCCCGACAAATCCTTTCCATTAAACATAGGCACAAATCCTTCACTTGCGGGCATTTGAGAAATCCATGTCCGTATATTTTCCCTGGTGTAATCACTTTCTGCACCGCTGAGAACCACCATACATTTTTCTAATACTGGTTTAACAGTGGCTCCAAACAGACCAGCTTTACCTCCCGATTCTGGCAATGCAATATCGCTACAAGCCTGTGCTGCAGCCTGTTGAACTTTGGCATCCTCCAGGAAAGTAGCTACGGTAATAAAAGACAAAAACGACTTATTATTAGCCAGTTGATTGATAATAAGTCTTTTTAAACCTGCATCATCCTGGGTATAGGGAATCAATTTTCTGATTGACAACACCTTTCTTTCTGTACTCAATGATGAGCTGCCTATTTGTTTTACAAAAGCGCGAAAAGCAGTATTTGCTTTTTCTGGTTCATTAGACTCTATGACAGGTAAAAGGTAAGAGGTAGCGGCTTCATTCTCCCATTTGGTCAAGGCTTGAAAAGCCGCATTTTTGAGATCGGCCTGATTGCTTTTGTATGCAGAGGCTACGAGATTAAGTAACGAAGGATCCGAAATAGGAGCAAAAGCACCCAGGTATTTTTTATGGTTTTCTGGATATTTTACCCAGACTTCTTTTAGTTTTTCAACCGTCTGTGCTGATTTTATAGAAACTACTGCGTCTTGTAATAATTTAATGACTTGATCGTCAGTAGTGGACGATAATTTCTCCAGTAAAACATCAATGGAATTTGCAGAACTTGTCCCAGTTAATGCCTTGTATGCTGTTAAAGAAATGGCTTTATCGGTGGCATTGGTATAACCTATAACGTCATTGAAAGCAAGGACGGCATTTCTTGAAGCTAAAGTTTCAAGAAAAACAATCTTACCGCTATTTCCAGCTTTATGCAAAGCAGATATAATCGCCGGAATTTCCCGGGAACTAATCCATGTTTTTAAAAGAAGTGAAATAGGGGAGATTTCCGCAGAACTTATATTGGAGGCATAAGAAAGCAATGTTGGAATACCTTCCCTGCCTTTTATAGCCATCAAAGCCTTTATAGCGGCTAATCTATTGACAAGTTCTGTTGCCTTTAATTGAGATTCAACGAAAGGAAGAGCCAGGTGATTTTTCAACGAACCCACATAATCCAATATCTGGATATTAGCTGCCGGGGATAAAGAACCAGCTTTATCAAGAATTTTTCTAAGGCCTGCAACGTCCTTATTTTCCAAAGCCAGAGCTAAGGCCGCTCCTCTATAATCTACATTAGCATGACTTAACGCTTGAATTATTTCATCTATGGCATTCATGCCGTCATAAGTAATAAGTAAGCGAAGGGCAGCTAAGGAATAGCTATAAGCCGGCGTTGAAGCGTTATTTTTGACTATAAATCGGGCATTTTTTTCAGCGATAGACCATTGATTATTTTTAGCCAGCTGATCCAGATAATTAATCCAGGAACGCATGGTTTCCGTCGGCTCGTATTTAAATCCGACGGAAGTTGCCGCTGTTTTCATTATTTTTTCGGAAGAAGGCTGACCCGCTTTAGCTATGCCTGCCAAGGCAATTTTACGTAAATCAGCACCCGTTTCATTTTGGATAACTGCATGTAAAATATCCAGACTTTTGGCATTACTATAGGCTGCGATACCTTTCAGTACGGGCAACTTTTTATTTCCGGTGCTTTTGGCAAAGGCGCGAAGTAAAGCATCGTGAGCCTCTTCGGAACGAATGGCAATAAGGGTTTGCACGGCATAATCAGCCAATGTTTCAGAGGCTAGAAAAGGTTCAATAGAAGGAACTATATCTTTACCAATAAAGGAAAGATGGTGTAAAAAGAAGGACTGAACGGTTGTTTCCTTCGAAGCAACCAAAGCACGTAAGAAAGCTTTTTCAACCAATTGTCGGGCCGCTTCATTTCCATCCTGACCAGCATACCAAACCAAGCCGTTGAGGGCAGTACGCACACGGGTGTCGTTTCCAACTTCTGCTGCGCTTACTTTTGAGGTAAATAAATCGAGTCCGGCAGGACCCATTTCTATCATTTCTTTAGCTAATCTATTGCGTTGATTTCCGTCGCGTGCAGGGATTTCATTTAAAATGTCAGCCATCTGCGTCGGCAAAGTACGTTGACTAAGCCCAACATTTGGCAATAAAATGGACAAAATAAGTGCCGTGAAAAAAAGATTGCGAATCATAATTTAATTATTAAGTCAGGTTTGAACCTCTTTTATTTAAATACTCCAGGAACCTCTCATAGGTTGCCAAACCAGTCGATTGGCTTCTTCGTCATTGATAAAGGATTGTGCTACCGGATCAAAATGAAGGGTTCTACCCAAACGGATTGCGATGATACCCATATTTACCAAAGTAGCGGAACGATGTCCATTCATCTCATTGAGCGCAAATTTTTGTCTGGTTCGCACACTGTCAGAGAAAAGTCCAATTTGAGGTTCCGGGTCAGGTAAGGTGTCAATTAACCCCTTTAGATTTGGTATATCGGACTTAAAACCTTTATATATTTTACCGTAAGGCCCTTCGATATAAGCGGCATCTTTGTCTTTATTTTCCCCATCAAGAATAACTTGACAACCATCGGCATAAGTATAAGTAACTCGTCTCCAGGAACCTACAGCATCGGCATCTTGCTGAGGAGCATCGACCTCCACCCGGACAGGGGTAGTGTGGTCTTTTCCTAATAAATATTGAACGGGATCGAGGTAATGTTGCCCCATATCGCCCAGACCTCCACCGTCATAATCCCAGTAACCCCGGAATACTGAATGCACTCTTTCAGGATTGTAAGGTTTGTAAGGGGCAGGCCCAAGCCAGGCATCATAATCGAGAGATTCCGGCACCGGCATTGGCTTAAGATTAGTCTTGCCACTCCAGAAAAATTTCCAGTTATACCCAGTAATTCCACTGACCGTTACTTTTAATGGCCAACCTAAAACGCCACTCTCAATGACTTTTTTGAGTGGCTTAACGTCTGTTCCAAGACCATAAAAGGTATCTTTAAATCGGAACCAGGTATTGAGTCTGAACATACGTCCATGTCTTTGGACCGCTTCAACCACTTTTATACCTTCACCAATGGTTCTGGTCATAGGCTTTTCACACCATATATCCTTGCCAGCTTCCGCAGCAGCAATAGCCATTAATCCATGCCAATGCGGTGGTGTAGCAATATGAACCACATCAATATCAGGCCTGGCCAATAGTTCTCGGAAATCACTGTAAGTGCTCACATCCGGACCTGCAATGTCCGAGGCTCTTTGAAGATGATTCTTATCGACATCACACACAGCCAAAAGTTTGGTCCCTTCATAATCAAAATGACCTAAACCCATACCACCTACCCCAATGATGCCTTTAGTCAGTTGATCACTCGGGGCAGTATAACCTTTTCCACCCAAAACAGATCGTGGGACGATAGTAAATGCAGCTAAAGAAGCCGAAGTGTATTTTAAAAAATTCCTCCTGGCTACCGATTTGTTTTCATTCATAATATCAACGATTGTAAGGTGAATATACTATTTTTTTCCAAATTCCGCTGCTTCTTTATCCAAAATACTGGCATCAGGAAGACGATCAGCAATGATAATGCGGTAACGGAAAGTGACTTCTTCTCCTTTCTTCAAAGTAAGATTTAACGAATCCTTTCCTTTACTGAAGATGTTAGCCCCCAATGGATTAGCAGAAAAAAGGCCGTATCCTCTCGCATGCCAGTAAGTAGGATAGCTGTTGTTCTTTGGATGATCCAAAATGGTTATTGAAACGGCTTTGTCTTTAATCATTCCACCCAAACGCATCCATTTGGCTCTGGTACTCCATACTTCCTCTCCTTTTATACCTTCACTACTCAAATATTCCCCTGTAACCCCAGTATTATCTAAAGTAGGAACATTGGTTTCCTTCCCTTGAGCATCAGTGAAAATTTCAGGCTTATTGGAAGGGTGTTCCAATTCACGGGCTACTCTGATAGCAATCATACCTTCTTTATCGTCCTTAAAATAAACACTTTCCACGAGTGCTTTGAGCGTCGTAATGCGGTCAATATACCTTCCCAATGGGTGAGTTCCAAAAATAAACGTCGTGTTTTCCTCTAACACTTCTTTCCCTTTACCATCTGCTTCAAACCAACCTGCACGAATGGAAAGCTCCCCTTTATCCTTGCCAGGCTTTATCTTTGTCACTGTCTGATGCTTCACAAATCCGTAATTTTTAGGGTCCCCGGTGGTCAATATCTCCCTTGAATTATTCCAATAATCGATACCGTTTACTTTTCCATAATTTAACCAAAGACCAACATGGTGAGGGTGATCTATACGTTCCCCGGCTCTTGGCGCTACAGGATAACCTCTGGTCAGCAGTTGACCGTTTTCGGTGATTAGGGGGTATAACACAGGTTTTTTGACCTCTTCATTTTGCGAAATAAAATATTGGGTAAACAATTTACCATTAATCTTAACTTCAATATCCTTGTTTGGTAAGGTGTTAAAGGTAACTCCTTCCTTTTGAGAAATAAGCATAAAAGGTGAGATGAAGGATAAAATGAAGACAATAGCTTTACTATTATTCATTGTAATTTTTTTAAAGGTTTAATATTATTTTTCCCAGCCTAAGTATTCTCTGACATTATGGTAGCAAATATCCTGAATGATTTTTCCCGCCCATGGGATATCACTTGGGAGTTCCCCATTTTCAATCTCTTTACCTATCATATTACACAAAATTCTTCTGAAATATTCATGACGGGGGAAGGAGAGGAAACTTCTGGAATCGGTGAGCATTCCCACAAATTTACTTATCAGACCCATGCTGGATAGCGTATTCATCTGCTGTTCCATACCGTCTTTTTGGTCTAAAAACCACCAGCCTGAGCCATATTGAATTTTTCCAGCAACACTTCCATCATTAAAGTTACCAATCATAGAAGCCATCACCGCATTATCTGCAGGATTTAAATTATAGATAATCGTTTTTGTCAATCGGTCTTCTTCATCTAAACGTGCCAGGTATTTTGACAATGCACCAGCCTGAGACCAATCACCGATAGAGTCCCAACCGGTATCGGCGCCTAAATTTTTCAGGGCTCTAAGGTTATTATTTCGCATGGCCCCAATATGAAATTGTTGAATCCAACCCAATGAATGATAAAGACAGCCCAGATCGAAAAGGATAGCCGACATATATGTATGCGCTTCTTCCTGAGAAACAGGTTCTCCATTAAGTGCCTTTTTGAAAATGCGATCTACTTCCGAAGCAGTATAATTTTCAGCACATAAATATTCTAATCCATGGTCAGAAAGCTGGCAACCGAGGGAAGCGAAAAAATCGGCCCGATGAGACAGCGCTTGTACAAGATCGTCGTAATTGACGATAGACACGGAAGTTAAATCAGCGAGTTGTCTGACAAATGAGGCGAAATTTGCATTTTTTATTAATATGAATTTGTCAGGTCTAAATGCGGGCAACATTTTTAAAGGGCCGTCACCCTCATTTTTCATAGCTATATGAAATTCAAGAGAATCTAAGGGATCATCCGTCGTGCAGACCGCCCTGACATTCATATTGGTTAGTAGGGGACGCACCTTGAAAGACGGCGTTTGTAGCAGTTCGTTACAATGAGCATAAATCGAGGCTGCATTATCTTTATTTAGGAGGTCATCAACGCCAAAATAGCGTTTCATTTCCAGAGCGGTCCAATGAAACAGCGGGTTTCTCCAGGTATAGGGAACCGTTTCTGACCATTTTTCAAATTTTTCGAAATCACTTTTATCCCCCGTACAATAGGATTCATCAACGCCATTCATCCGCATAGCTCTCCATTTATAATGATCACCGTAGAGCCAGATTTTTGAAATATTTTCAAAGGAATGATTTTCAGCAATTTGCTGCGGTGGTAAATGGTTATGATAATCTATGATGGGCATATCCTTAGCATAATCATGATATAAGGAGGCGGCTGTGTTGTTTTGTAACAAGAAATTTTCGTGTAAAAAAGGAGTGGTTGCCATAAAAAAAGGTTAGTTAAAGGACTGATTTGTGAATAGAAAACAAAAGATAAGTGTATAATTTGGATAAACCATCAAATCCTTCCATTTTTTTGAACGCAAACGTTTTCGTAAATTTATTACAATTAAAAAGTGATACTTAATATTAAATAATCTAATTTGTAGCAAATTAAAATGTACAATTATGAAAAAACACTATCTTTTATTGGGTTTTTTACTAACATTACTTCCTTTTCAAATGCTTCTGGGTCAATCACGGTCTATTAATGGAACCGTTTCTGATGCGAATAAAGAAGGTTTAATTGGGGTAACAGTTAGTTTAAAGGGTACCACTGTAGGTACCGTTACAGATGAGAATGGAGCTTATTCAATTACAGTGGGAAGTGGGAATGATATTCTGGTTTTCAGTTATGTGGGATTTATTTCCCAGGAAATTACTGCGGGTACACAAACTCAAGTGAATGTTACCTTGGCGGAAGATGTGCAAAATCTTTCTGAGGTTGTCGTCGTTGGTTATGGTACTCAAAAGAAAAGTCAGTTAGCGGGCGCTATTTCGTCGGTCAGTGCGGAAGATATTATGTCACTCCCCGTAACCAATGCCCGTCAGGCATTACAGGGTAGAGCGGCTGGTGTTGACGTAGTTCAGGCAGGAAGTAAACCTGGTGCGGGTCCTCAGATCCGTATTAGGGGACGCCGTTCCTTCAATGCAACGAATAACCCGCTTTATGTAGTTGATGGAATTCCTTTATCAGGTGGTATTGATGATATCAATCCGCAGGATATCCTATCCATGGAGATTCTTAAAGATGCTTCAGCTACGGCTATTTACGGTGCAAGGGGTGCGAATGGTGTGGTTATTATTTCCACCAGACGCGGTACCTCGGGAAAAACTATCGTTTCTTTCGACACATACGTGGGAGTGAATCAAAGCATGGGAAATATTAAAGTATTTGATGGTCCTGGTTTTGCAGAATACAAAAGGGAATCAAGAAGAGCCATTGGGCAATACCCCCTTGGTAAGGGAACGGAAGCAGATGATGCCAAAATTTTCGAACCCATAGAAATGGAAAGTATTAAATTGGGCAGAAGTACTGATTACGTAAATGGTATGTTACAAGATGGTATGATTCAGTCTCATCAATTGGGTGTTTCCGGTGGATCTGAGAAAACCAATTTTAATATTACCGGTAATTTTTTCCAGGATATAGGTGTGGTTAAAAAACAAGATTTTACCCGTTATACTTTTAGAGTTAACCTTGATCATAAAATCAATAATAGTTTGAAAATTGGGCTATCCACTCTTTTTGTGAGTAGTGCAAGAAATGGGGAAAATTTTAATCCGCTCGGTGGTGCCCTGGCAGAAAATCCGTTGGGGAAACCTTATGATGATGCAGGTAATCTCATTTTTTTACCAACCCTTGATGGTTTACGAACCAATCCTTTTGCTGAAATTGTAGAAGGCGCGCAGGTAGATCTCGGAAAAAGATATCGGATTTTCAACAGTATTTACGGAGAATGGCAGATAGCTAAGGGGCTTAAATATAGAGTGAATTTTGGACCTGATTTTACAGTTACCAGAAATGGACGTTTCACCGGTGCATTTACCCAAAGTCAGCGTGGTGGCGTAGCTACTGGAAGTGCCGAGGATCGTTTTAATTTTAACTTTACCTTGGAGAATATCGTAACCTACGATAAAAAATTTGGGAGTTCTCACAATTTTAATTTTACCGCCCTGCAATCTTTTCAAAAGGATAGAGAGGAATATTCCGGTATGAGCGTTTCAGGCATTCCGGCAGAAGCGCAATTATACCATTCTTTAGGTTCTGCAAGTTTAATAACGGGAGCAGCTACCAGCCTTTCAGAGTGGGCTTTACTTTCCTACATGGGTAGAATTAATTATGATTACAAAGAAAAATATTTATTAACGGCTACCGTTCGTGCCGATGGTTCTTCCCGTTTTGGAACAAATAACAGATTTGGTATTTTCCCTTCAGTGGCCGTGGGTTGGAATATCGCCAGAGAGTCATTTATGGAAGATTTAGGATTTCTTGAAAACTTAAAATTGAGAGCCAGCTATGGAGCCATTGGTAATCAAGCAATTAATCCGTATCAAACTCAGGCATTGTTGGGAAGAACTGCCTATGCTTATGATAATACAGCAGGATATGGTTACAGACCCAGTACCATTGGTAATCCAGATCTTCGTTGGGAAACTTCTACTACAGCAAATATTGGTCTTGATTTTAGCTTTTTTTCGGGCAGAATCAATGGTTCGGCAGAATACTATAATACAACAACAACGGACTTATTAGCTCCACAGCCACTGCCTACTTCAACGGGATTCGGTGGATTTATTACAAACGTAGGTTCTACTCAGAATAAGGGCGTTGAGTTGACTCTTTCTACCGTAAACGTAGATAAAGGGGGCTTTACCTGGGAAACAGATTTGATTTTCAATAAAAATACAGAGGCCATTTTAGAATTGGCTAACGGAAAAGTGGATGATATCGCTGCAGGGCGTTTTATTGGCAAGCCATTGACCGTATTTTTCGATTATAAGAAATTAGGAATCTGGCAAACGAATGAGGCCGATCAAGCCAAAGTTTTTGGTGATAGAGTAGGCCAGATCAAAGTGGAGGATTTCAATGGAGATGGCAGAATCAACGCAAGTGATCGTCAGATTCTTGGTTCTGCTGTTCCCGACTTTGCCACGGGCATAACGAACCGCTTTTCCTACAAAGGAATTGATTTCTCCTTCTTCATTTTCGCCAGGATTGGTCAAATGATTCGCAGTCGTTACCACCTTGATCAAAATAAATTGGCTGGTAGATATAATAATATTGCTGTCGATTATTGGACGCCAAGTAATCCAACCAATGCGTTCCCACAACCTGTAGTAACTCAGGAATTTCCAAAGTATGATAATTCGCTGGCTTATTTTGATGGGTCTTTCATAAAAGTTAGAAACATTAATATTGGATATAACC
>Ga0247836_1000469_pt1 | contig 74480 bp, 66 predicted proteins | sample LaCruzMarch2015__4_FD_187116 | JGI IMG/M metagenome (GOLD analysis project Ga0247836, IMG submission 187116) | Freshwater microbial communities from meromictic Lake La Cruz, Castile-La Mancha, Spain - LaCruzMarch2015_14m | ecosystem: Environmental > Aquatic > Freshwater > Lake | place: Spain... | reverse complement strand
TGGACGGATTTCTCTTCCGCGCATTCGACGATCACAGCCAACCCGCAACCACGGCTTGTGTAGGTATTGAGTGTGCGCAGACCCGGATGGTTCCAGTCGATGACTGGCACTGAGAGAAATCTGCCGGAGGGATTGGATCGCACAGCGCGGGATACCTCTCGAGCAACGAGGATTTTGCTGTGCTCAAGCAAAGCGACATCGCGCTTGTGCAGTCCCTTCCATGGACCTTTGTAGGCATCGCATATCACCTCGCATTGCCGCCAGTCGTCAGCCACCTACAGAGAATCGACCCATTCAAAAGGTGGATTTTGGATGGAGACTTTCGGAGTTGCCGCCCGCCAGGCTGTTGCCAGGCGTCCTTCAGTTCCTGATCCGCTTGCGGCCACCACGCCGCTCTCGTCGCGGATTTCAAACAGGAAGCCCGGGCGCTGCGGGAGGTGTTGAAATGTCCCGTCACCGTGGAAGCGAACGAGCGCTGTCAGTTCGTTCTCTCCCTCCTTGAGGGCATGAGTGATGGGAACGACGTCGAAATAGTAGGACTCCGGCCAACCGCGGCAGGGGCCGTCGGCAATCCAATGTCCGTTCAGGAAAACACGTGCGGAGCTGTCGGCGGAGAAGAGAAGTCGTGGTTTCTTCGGAAAAAATCCAAGGGGGAAGCTGTGCCGGAACTCTGCGACATGAGACACGTTCAGCGTCCCCGGGATCCAAATCCACGCTGCCAAGGAGAACTCGAATTGGGAAACTGACATTGCATGAAGATGACTTGTAAGCTCCGGAATGCAACACTCGTGCTGCGCAATCTATATTCAAAAACACGCACGATAGAAGTTGAGCTCTACGTTCTCGATGACTATTTTCTAAATCTTTATGCGCCCCCCCTCCCAAGTTGTTCGAGAAGCTCGCCTATTCCATGGGTGGAGTGGCCAACAATTACATGGCCAACGTCCTGCCAATGCTGGCACTTCCTGTTTTCAGCGTCGGGCTTGGAGTGGAGGCCTGGAAAGTGGGCCTGGCGTTGGCGATTCCTCGCATGTGGGATGCGATCACCGACCCGATCATCGGTCACCTGAGTGATTCTTGCCAGTCCCGATGGGGGCGGCGGAGGCCGTTCATCCTGGCAGGAGCCATCGCCGTTTTTGCCACTTACTCGCTTCTTTGGCTGCCATCGCCATCTTGGGGGCCGGATGCGATCTTCTGGTGGTTTATGGCCACGAGTTTTCTTTACTACACGGCCACGACGGTTTTTGCGATTCCTTACATCGCCATCGGATACGAGATTGCCGCTGACAGCGTCGAGCGGGCCAAGTTGATGACTTTTCGCTCGGTGATCGGATCTATTTTTGGACTGGCTATGCCTTGGATCTACGCAATGTGCTTCTGGAACTGGGAAGCATTGACCGGCGACGGCAGTTGGGGGCAGCGCTTCACTTCACTGGTGGCTGCGCATCAGGGGGCGAAGCTGGAGCCACCTGGCTATCAAATTGTCGGGGTCGCACTAGCTGCTTTCATGGCACTATGTGGCGTATGTGCATTTTTCTGTAAAGAAAACCCCACCGCAGTCGCAACTCAGCGGAACCGATTTTTCCATTCCTTCGGGCTCGCCTTGCGAAACCGTCCGTTCGTTTTTCTCACAGGAGCTTTGATTTTTACGATGTTCGGAATCTTTCTGGTGATGCCGATGGCGACCTACGTCAACATCTACCACATCTTCGACGGAGACCAGTCCAAGGCCGCGACCCTGCTGGCCAAGGTCGGCACCGTGCAGGCACTGGCCGGGATCGCTTTGGTTCCTGTGGCAGGATTTCTCATCGCCCGGTTCGGTGCAGCGAGGCTGATGACCGTGTTTCTGAGCATCACGGCTCTGAGTTTTGCAATCAAATACTGGACCTACACTCCTGAGAACCCCTGGTTGCAGGTGATCCCGCTCATGATGTGGGCCTTCAGTTGGGCTGGAACCATGCTGGCGTTTAACGTGATGCTCGGCGATGTCTGCGACCTGGACGACTTAAACACCGGGGAGCGAAGGGAGGGGATTTACGGAGCGATCAATCAGTTTCTGACCAAGCTGATGATTGCGCTCTCAACAGCGTTGAGTGGAGTCCTCTTGAGTTGGTCTGGCATTCTGCCAGGAGCCGCGACTCAGTCACCCGAGGCGGTCTGGTGGCTGCGGATTGAATTTTCCATTCTCCCCTTCCTCATCGCGCTGCTGGGTGCTGCAGCATTCTTTTTCTATCCTCTCAGCGACAAAAAGGCGAATGAGGTCAGGGCCAGACTGCGCGAGCGAGAGCCGGGAGGGGCCGCATGATCGCTGAATCAGATGCCGTCTGGAAGGATTCGAGACAGTCTGCGGAGCAGAGGGTGAGCCGTCTCCTCGGCTGCATGACACTTCTCGAGAAATGTTCCCAACTCCGGCACGACGCTCCTGCCATCGAGCGTTTCGGTATCCCGGCTTACAATTGGTGGAACGAGGCACTGCACGGCGTGGCGAGGAACGGACGCGCAACCGTTTTCCCTCAAGCCATTGGTCTCGCGGCCACATGGGATGCCTCCTTGATCGAGCGGGTGGCTAGCGCCATTTCCGATGAGGCGCGGGCCAAGCACCATGAAGCGGCAAGACAGGGCAGCCGTCAGCAATATCAAGGACTGACCTTCTGGACTCCCAACATCAATATTTTCCGCGATCCCCGTTGGGGGCGGGGGCAGGAGACCTGGGGAGAGGATCCTTTTCTCACCGGGGAACTCGCGTCTGCCTTTGTGCGGGGACTGCAGGGCAACCATCCGCGCTATCTCAAGACAGCCGCCTGCGCGAAGCATTTTGCCGTGCACAGCGGACCGGAGGCATTGCGTCATGAGTTCAAACGTGGCCCCCTCACCACGCGATCTCTGGGAGACGTATCTGCCGGCTTTCAAGCGGCTCTGTGAGGAGGGCGTCGAAGCGTTCATGGGTGCCTATAATGCCGTCTATGGCGAACCGTGTTGCGGCAGCAAATTCCTGCTCGGCGAGGTGCTGCGCGGACGCTGGGGGTTCCAGGGCCATGTTGTTTCTGACTGCTGGGCCATAAGGGATTTTCATCTCGGGCACAAGGTCACCACTTCACCCGAGGAATCGGCAGCTCTCGCGATGAAGAGTGGCTGCGACCTCAACTGTGGCGACGAATACTGCCAAGCCTTGGAAGGGGCAGCCCTGCTCGGATTGGTTTCGGAGGAAGAGATTGATCGCGCACTCGGTCGCCTCCTGCTCACCCGCCTGCGTCTTGGCGAGTTTGATCCGCCGATGGACAACCCGTATACGGCGAAATCCATGGACGTCGTTTGCTGCGATGCCCACCGCGAACTCGCTCGACAAGCCGCCATCGATTCAATGGTCCTTCTCCAAAATCACAATGATTGCCTCCCCCTCGGCTCCGAGTGCCGGAGCATTCTTCTCACTGGCCCGCTAGCAACCAGCGTTGAGGCCATGTTGGGAAATTATTCCGGTCTCAGTGGCCGCGTGAGCACAGCTTTGGAAGGCCTTGCTGACCGCATCCCGGAAGGCACGCGTCTCGACTACCGTAAGGGATGTCTGTTGGACCGCCCGCGCCCCAATCCCTTAAATTGGACCGCCTTTGAAGCGGTGAAGTGCGATGCGGTCATGTGCTGTCTCGGCCTCACTCCCGACGTTGAAAACGAGGAGGGTGACGCTATTGAGAGTGCGCATCGGGGTGATCGCGTAACCATTGAGCTGCCTGAAAGCCAACGTGTCTTCTTTGCCGAACTGGCCGCCGCGATCCGCGAGGCGTGTTCGAAAACCAAGCTGGTGGTCGTCCTCTTCGGCGGCTCCGCCTTTGCCATTCCCGATGTTATCGAGCACGCCGACGCCATTCTACATGCCTGGTATCCCGGGGAGGCAGGGGGAGAAGCCGTGGCTGACATCCTACTTGGGAATGCCGCTCCCGGCGGACGGCTCCCGGTTTCCTTCCCGCGCAGCACGGAGTGCCTTCCGCCCTTCGAGGATTACGCCATGGAGGGACGCACCTACCGGTTCATGGCTTCGGACGATGTCCTTTTTCCGTTTGGTTACGGGTTGGATTACACCACGTTTTCCTGGTCAGAAGCCACCATGGAGAAGCTTGGGAGTTCATCGAAAGTCACATGGGACATCCAGAACACCGGTTCTCGCGACGGAGTGGAGGTCGTGCAGTGCTATCACTTTCCGCCCGACTCAAAGACTCCCCGTCTGATTGCCTTCCAGAGGTTTGCCTTGGCGGTCGGGAACCGACAAACGGTGCAATTTCACATTACGGATTCCCAACTCACAACCGTTCAGGAGGACGGCTCCAGTCGTCTGCTTTCCGGCAAACACCGCATTCACTTCGCCACGCACGCGCCGTGGAAACTGGCGGCACCGAGATCCGTTGAGCTTCCGATTGTGATCGGTTGAAATTTATAGAACCTTTCTTACGGCTTGTTGGGACACTATTTGGCATCCAGGAAGTGAATCCTAAACTCGTCAATCCCCATCCTCAGTATATTGCAGGCATGCGAGCATTCGCCAGCCACTTCCAAATGGGAATAGAGCGGACGGGATAGACGGAGCCTTCCCATGGTTCGTCGGTGAGACCTTCCTCACTTTCCGTAAGCAGAAGGAGGTCACGGCAGCCGAGTTCGCGCGAGGCTTTGCACAAACCGCGAATTTCCCTCTGACGGGTTTTGGGGTCGGAAGTGTCCATGCTGACTTGGAGGATCTGGCGAATGACCAGCCCGTCCTGCACCACAAAGTCCGCTTCGATGCCGTGGGCATCCTTCCAAAAAAAGAAACGGATTTCCCCACGGAGTTGCCGACGGAATAATTCGATGGCCACCAGGTTTTCATAGAGACGCCCCCAGTTCGGGCTCAGCGCGGTGCCGAATGCATCCACAAAGCCCGTGTCCACCGCATAAGCCTTTTTGTTCGAGGCCGCCTGTTCACGGGCTTTGTAAGAGAAGCGGGGGACCGTAAAAATGACGAAGGCTTCCTCCAACCAGCCGATGTGCTTTTTCAGCGTGTGCGGGCTCCGGCAGCCGGTGGCCTTGGTCAGGGCATGATAGGCATATTCCCCGCCGGGCTGGGAGAGCAGGCAGCGGGCGATGGTTTCGATCGAACCGGGAGCCCGCGGACGAAATCGGGACACAATGTCTTTGTAGATCACCGAGGTCACCAGCGTGCGAAGGTAGTCCGAAGCAGTAAGCCCTTTCAGGACGACCTCCGGAAAGCCGCCCGTTCGCGCATAATTCCGGCACGCCTCGCGCATTTCCAATTCGGTTCGCTCCCCCCATCCCAGCGCAGAGACATATTCCGAAAACGAAAATGGGAGCAGAGGGATCTGCACATGCCGTCCGGTGAGATGGGTCGCCAGTTCGGAGCTGAGCAGGTGCGCATTGCTCCCGGTGAGAAGCAGGTTCCTGCCGGTCCTGTGAAGCCGGTTGACCAGGAGTTCCCACCGGGGAAGATTCTGAATTTCGTCAAAGAAAAATCCCGCCGGATTGCCGTAAAGCCCATCCAGTGCCACCACCAACTCATCGTAGTCTTGCAGACGCGTCAACCGCTCGTCGTCGAAATTTGCATACCCCCAACCGCCCGCCTCCTTCGACGTCTTATGCATGGCATAGCTTGACTTGCCTGCCCGCCGGGGACCGACCACTACGCGAATCCGCCCGCCTGCTTCCGCCTCGATCACCGAGCTGCGCTCAACATACTCGGCAGTTCGCACCACTTCCCGCTCCCGACGCTGCGCCAGCAAAACATCATGAACACTCATGGGGAAAACCTCTATCCGGTTTTCAATGTAATGCAAAGTTTCGCGTAAAAACATGCAATACATTGTGAGATGGCGTGAGACTCGTCGTCCCCTACTGGCGCTCTTTGCGGAGGATGAGTGAGGAGGCATCCGAGCTCCACTCGGCAACTTTAACCCATAGTGGGAGTCAGGAACACAACGATCCTGTTCTGTCAGTATTCCTTCATGTCCTTCTGCCCTTCATGGTAAATTTGTCCGATCCTCAGCTTTGAACTGCGGGATTTGGGATCATGGTTTAGATATCGGGCGGCTGGTCTTGGTCTGACGCTGAAAAAAGACCTCCACTTCAGCCAGGAGCTCAGGCGGAAAATTAAACGCCTCAGGTTTGTTTGAATATTGATAGTCAAAAACCAGCCCCCCTGAGGTTCTTCGAACCGGAAGCTTCGTCTCCACGGAAACTAATGCGGTTTCCTGAACTTCGCCTTTGGACTCTCTGGTGAAGACGTGGCACTTGATACCGTGGACGTCCATGATCCCTGAAGAAACCGTGTCCCGAACCCAGAGAAGCTCTGGAAAATCGGAGGTTCCGAAATCAATATCCGGGCGTTCCTCGTTAAAATGCGGCATGACAAAATAAGTCGGGCTTCCCGAGCGCTTGAGCACCACAACGCCGCGCACACGCCAAACGATCTCCTCATCGCCATTCGAGTAGGTCACGACGTGCATGGATCGCTCGCCGATTCTTTTCCCAGTGCTCTTTGTGAGCTGGCGGCGGTTCGGGGCGGGTGACTTTGCACCTTCCGCCGGCTGGCTGGTTGCTGCCCATGCTGCCGGATCTCCTGCGGTCAAGAGAAGTGCGTCTTCACCCCGGACAGGCTTCGAGTGATTTTCTTCCCCTGCGCTGATGTGTGAGACCAGACAGACCTGAAGCAGGAGGAAAAGAAACCATTTCATTCAGCAACAAGCTCGGAGGATCTCTCCAAAACTTCTCCGGTAAAACGATCTATTGCCACATGCACCCAGTAGCGTCTCTCACCCTCGACGATGAAACCGCCGTTCACGCTTCGCCCGGTCTGGGCAATGACGTCAATCATGAGATTCCATACCCTTGTTGTTGAGACATCCGTAACTGCCCGCACGACCGCTTCCCGACGTCGCTTGACGATAGCATCATCGGTGCTGCTTGGAGAGAGTGGGAATGCGGTCGGCGAACCAACAAAGCGGGTGACCAATTCCGCCCGGTTCTGCAGGGGATTGGATTGTGTGGTGCTGACCAGCGCTTGAGCTATCCGCTGGTGACCAGCGAATCAGATCTCACCGGAGACTTCATTGCCAGCTTGCTGAGCGAAGGCGGAGCACCGGCTGCGGTGCGGGTGGAATCGGATGGCAAACCAAGCACGTCGATTTTCACATCGCGACGGATCGGGCCGAAGGGCACCTTGGTTTTTCTGGTGGAGAATGACAATCGATCTCACAAGAACCTCAAAGTCCTTCTCGACCCGGAGTTGCTCGGGTTGGACAAAGCAAAAACCTACTCGGCCTTGGAAGTGTTCAGCGACGAAGCGCACAAGGTGTCGGCATCAGATGGTTTTCAATTCACGACCGAACTGGAGCCGGTTGGCGTTCGAGTCTTCCTTTTGACGCAAGCCAAGTCGTTGGACGAGGTCGTTCCGCCGGATCAATGCTACCGGGTTCCCCGCACACCGGAAAAACCGCTTGTCACGATGGAGCAACTCAAAGCATCCCGCTGGGGCAAGGATTATCTGACCAGCACGGCGCTTCGGGAAACGCTCACCTACTGGCGGGGGCGGACTTTCGATGCCCGGGAAATGGGAGCCGGAGAGCCGGAGCCACTGGGTGATGATTACTACGGATTGGAGCTTGGCCCCGTGGCCATGTCCCCGCTCTCAAAAATGGTCAAGAGCCTCGATGACACCCAGTTCGTGAACTTCGGCAGCGTCGAGGCCGCCACTGATTCCGGGGCGGCACTCGGATTCGTGGACGGCAAAAACACGCTGGGTGGAGTTCCGTTTTGGTCGGAGGGACGCTACCTAGCCATGCCCAACCGCTATCGGGTGACCGACATCCCGGTCAACAAAGCGGTGTCCGGACTCTACTTTTTCCATACGGCGCAACAAGGAGCCGATGACTCCACCCTCGGCCACTACGCCGTGAATTACGAGGACGGAACCCAAGTCATCATCCCAATCACGCTCGGCGTCACCGTCCAAGATGCCACTCGCCCGGTGCGGTTCCCAACCAAGACCCATCCGGTCACAACGGTCAAAAACAAGAACAACCGCTCCATCAATCTCAGCCGGTATGAATGGAAAAATCCGTTTCCCGGGAAAAAGGTGGAATCCGTGGAAGTCACCGCCATCGAAACGGGCGACTCCCGCTCCCTCGACATCTGGGCCATCACGGCGAAGGAGGCTAAGTAGGAATAAAAAAGCGGCTCGTGCAAAAGTTGCCGGGGTCCCGAGGGTCTCTGCCGCGTTCCTATTGAAGCCAGGTCTCTGGCGGGCTCCGGAAAAACTCCTCGAGCGGAATGCCTCCCGGCCCCACGAGCAGAATCTTGGCACGCGGTTTACGCTCGCGAAAGGCGGCAAGCCCGGCGGCTTTTCCACTGCGCCCGGATTTCACCTCAATCGCCCAGAGTGAGGTTCCCCTCGTCACCACAAAATCCACTTCGTCCCCGCCTTCTCTCCAATAAGAAACCGCGTAGCGACTGGGGGGCAGGCCATTGAGCAGATGGGCTCCGACTGCATTTTCAATCAAGCGCCCCCACCACGCGGAATCCTGCCGGGCTTCGGAAAAATGGCGTCCGCAAAAGGCATTGATGAGCGCATTGTTCCAAAGAATGAGCTTGGGACTGCCGGCGCGGCGGCGGGGCGCTCCCGCACTGAACAGCGGGAGCCCGGAGGCCAGATACGCCGTCTCCAGCAGATCAAGATAATGGGCAAGAGTGGTGGTATTACCCGCATCGACCAACTGCCCGAGCATTTTGTTGTAGGAAAAAATCTGCGCGGGATGTGCTGCGGCGCAACCGAATAGTGCCCGCAGCAGCGCCGGCTTGGCCACTGTGTGCATCTGAAACACATCCCGGGCCAGTGCCGTTTCGATGAGGGAATCGGAAATGTAGGCCGCCCAGTCATCCTGCCGCTTCGCCAAGCGGGCCGCCCCGGGATACCCGCCAAAGAAGATCCATTGATCAAGACCCCACCCGAAAGCCTCCGCACATTCCCCCAGCGACCAATGCATGCAGCGATGGAGAAAAAATCTCCCCGCCAAACTCTCACTCATTCCCTCACGTAACTGCAGCGCCGAGGAGCCCAGCAAAATTACCGAAAGCGGCTTCCTGGACCTCTTCTCCTCATCCCAAAGTCGCTTCACTGTTTCGCTCCAACCGCGCACTTTTTGTACTTCATCCAGCACGAGCAAGGCAGGACGCGAGGGCAAAGCCCGGGCACGCGTCCAGTGGGTCTCAATCCACTCCGGCCCTGGTGGCGGGGAGACATCCGCCGCCTCGAAAATGCCGGGCCACCCCAGCCGTTGGCTCAACTGCTCGGCCGCCGTTGTCTTGCCCACCTGCCGCGGACCGGTCACCACCTGCAACAATGGTGGTCCCGACAGCAACGCATCCTCCAGACGTGCCACAATCTGTCGTTGGTAATTCATCATCAGAAAGATGGACCCTACAAAACTGCCGTCAAGCCAACATGCTCAATCATTGAGTATTATTATGCGGTCATTGAGTAATGTCGTTTCTGATCTTGGCTCAAGCCGGGAAGCATGGCGGGCAACCCCAAGTCCGCCAGATCGGCCAAGTCATGCTGTGTCATACGCCTCGCCTTGCGCTTGGCTTTCACAAACTGAATCAAAGGATCACTCATAGAAGATACGCATTTGGGGATAGGATAATCGAGCTTTGCGCGACACCGAGAGCTTCGGGAATACGCGATAAACATCCAACATTGCGCAAGCCATCGTTTGCTCAGAGGCTCTTCCATGGACTAGGGTTTGTTGTTCCCTCCCTCATCCTCTTCCCATGACTCATCGGTATATCCCCTTCTTTGGCCTCTCCGGTCTCCTTCACATTTCGGCCATCGCTATCTCCTTGCTCGCCTCGCCGAGTCTATCGCTGGCTGCAGAATTGCGGGATGGGAAGTTGATGGTTGATGGCAAGCCGATGCTGAAGAGGTCAGCCTATTTCGGCTATAACACATGGACGGCTACGGAAAAAGGCAGTCTTGCTCCCTTTGCCCTGCAGCCGCTGAATCGTGTTGGTTCGTCCACGGATTTCTACACGCAGGCAGGATTCAACGTGGGGCATTATGCCGTCCATCCGCAGTGGCTTGGGAAAGAGACCCCCTTTGATCCAACCCACCTGAAGGCTGCCATTGAGCGGGCCAAGAAAGCAGGTCAGAAAATCACGTTGAATATCTGGGTGACGGTGCCTGAGTCGGTGGCGGAATCCTTCGACATGCATTGGATCAACGACAAAGGAGAAAAAATCCCGTTCGGCAAGATTCTTGGAATGCATCATGACCCGGAGGTTCATGCCAAGGCGATGGTCGAGACCTACAAAGACCTTTTTGATTTCATCCGGAATGAACCAACCATCATAGACGTTCAGATCGGTGGCGAACGCTGGCCGTATGACTACGTCAGAGTTTCCGGTGACATCTCTTTCGACGACTACAGCCTCGGCGAGTTCCGCAAATACCTAAAGGAGAGATTCTCCCTTGCGGAGATAGGTCAGCGCTACGGCAACAAGGCCGACTTTTATGCAGACTGGAATCAGGTTTTCCCCCCGGTCTCCAAACGTCCGCTGGACTTCGGCAAGCGGGATTTGGCCAACTACGATGTAGCGCGCTGGGATTGGTATAATTTCCGCAAGGCACAAACCGTCAAAGTTTGGGTGCGGATGATTGAGGCTCTGCAGGAACTCGAGGGGACGGGGCGCCCGATGTATCACGAATACGGTCACGGCCCCTATTACTCGATGGGGTTCGGGCCCTTTCACGAGGTATGCGCGAATACCAAGGGATTCAGCGTGGGCAATGGAGATTTTCAACCGGATCTGACCGGAATGCTGGCCTATTCGATTTTACAAAGAGGTTGCGGAGAAGGGCCATGGATCAACAACGAATTGGATGCCGGTTGTCATGGGCACCATGTCGATGCCGCCTACATGCGACGCCATATCTCGGGCAACCCTGCCGCAGGAATCACCGGTTACAACATCTGGACGTTCATCAATCTCCAGGGGTTCCCCTACGAATTTCAGAATGTGGATCACAGTCCCGGAAGAATTGAAAACCAGCCGCACAAATTTTTTGAAACCCAGCACGCCAACAAGATGCTGGATTCCTTGGGCGCACTCATCGCTGGTTCCACCCCGCCCGGGCCGAGCATCGCCCTGCTTCTCCTTGATGACGCGATTTTTCATTACGCCTTCGCGCTCTCCTACCATCAGGACGGAAACAATATCACCCGCGCCATGGCGGCCATCCGCTCCCACCGGGAGCGCCTCGGGATGCTCCTTCACCAACCAGACCGGAGGAACGTAGGTTGGCGTGCCAAGCACCACCTCGACCCCGAAGGAAGCAGCTTTCTCTATGGCATCGTCCAGAATCTCCCAACGGAACTCCTGGCGCGACGGTTGGAATGTGGCCCACGAGGATTCACCAAACCGCACCCTTTTGAACCCACCTTCGACGAGCACCTGAAAGTGACGATCCCATTGCTCCTGCGGGTAGTATTCTGGGTAGTAGCTGATGCCGAGTTGCATGGGTGCGCGAGGTCTTGAAACAAGCTGGGGGTCCCTAGAATCCGATCTTCTTAGCTTCAACTATGCGGAGCGACACTGAGAAGTGCAACCTTGACGCTGCGCGGCCATAGATTATTATTGCGCAATTCTTCCTCGAAAATGAAACAAAAGCGTATCCTCATCGAATTTGGCCTCCCCTATTTCCAGCAGTCGCGCGACCGGATTCGCGGAATTTTGGACTACGCCCGGCGCAACTGTCCGGACTGGGAGTTCATCAGTGACCCATTCGACTTCTTCCAAACCTTTCAGCGTGGATTCTATCCCTTGGACAAAGCGGATGGGGTCTTTTTTAGCTCCTATCGCTCCAGTGCAACGACCGATCAGTTGGCTCAGAAAGGAATCCCCGCCGTGAATTTGACCCTGCCCGATGAACCTCTTCCCTTTCCTGTGGTCAGCGTGGACGACCTCGCCCTCGGTCGGGCTGCCGCCGCGCATCTCAGTCAGCCAACCGTCAATGAGACCCTTTTTATTGGTCCGGAAAGCGTGCGAAGCAACCTCCGTCTCCAAGGATTTACAGAGTCACTCAAAGAACTCGGGCGCAGGCCGCCCCACGCCCTGTTGGAGAGAGAAGCCGAGGGCAGGAAATCCATATTTCTTCGCATGAAGCACATCAAGACCTGCCTCCGGCAGCTGCGCCAGGTGCCCCCGAGCAGGTTGGCCGTGTTTGCCTACAGCGACTCCTTTGGTCATGCGGTGATCAAAGCCTGCTCAGAACTCGACATGGCTGTCCCTCACAACGTTTCCATTCTTGGTTGCGACAATGAGGAATTGATTTGCAGCCTGAGTTCCGTCCCGCTCAGCAGCATTCCTTTGAACAGCTTCCGGATTGGCCAGGTTGCCGCCGAAAAGCTCCACCTCCTGATGCGGGGGAAACGCGTCCCGCCGCAGACTCTGATTGAGCCGCTGCGGCCCGTTGAGCGGCTTTCCAGCAGTCATTTGCAGGTGGACGACCCCGTCATTGCCAAAGCCCTGAGCATCATCCAGGACAAAGCCGGCACCGGCCTCCGGGTTTACGAAATGCTCGAATATCTTCCTATCTCTCGCCGAAGCCTGGAGACCCGCTTTCGCAAAGCGCTGGGCAGATCCCCGCACGAACAAATCGATCGTGTCCGCATCGACCTCGCCTTCGGCCGTCTCAGGGCCGACGATGGCTCAAACGCCAAAATCGCCATCGAATGCGGCTTCAGCTCGGCCACCCACTTCGAACAAGCCTTCAAAAAACAAACCGGACACCAACCGAGCCACTATCGACCATAGGAACACGAAGCGAGTTCTGAAAACATTCCGGCACAATCAAAGGAACAATCTGAAAAAGCTGCGAATCTGCAGACGACTCAGCACGACAGGTTCCCTGCTCGTGACCTCATTTTCAGGAGTTTAAAACACTGAGTCTTCTGGAGTTTTCCATCATTGGATTCCGATTCGATTCATCCACTCTCCTCATTATATCCACAGATCATGAATGATACGTTCAATAATGCAGTTTTCGACCTCGCGACGTGAGATTCCGTAGAGCACCGTGGCTCCTTTGAATAGGTTAGCCCTCCACTTTGCCCGCATGCCTTGGAAGCCAGCCGAGATCGAGGGCGCGGTTGTGGAGGATGCGGAGCTGAACGTTTGTTGACACACCCGCCTGCGGGTGGGTCAGGAGCGCCAACATGTCGTCAGCCGTGGTGTCGACGAGCTTAATCTTGCGGAGCGCCGCCATCGGTGCGCTTTTCACGAATTTCGCGAAACGTTTCTTGGTCGCCCCCTCGTAGGCGGCATCGATGAGATCTGCGACCTGCTCCCAGGTGCGCTCGCAGAACTCGGGGTCTTGGGCCCGCAGGTAGACCTTCGCCATCTCCCGGTTGAAAGCGGGCTGGGTGGCGGCCTCGTTTTTCGCCCGGAGGAGCCTCAGGGCCTCAGCCTTGATTTTGGTGCCGAGACTTTCCCGAGCTCCGGTATCGCGGTTCTCGGCGTAGAACGTCCCTTGCGCCCGATTGGATCGGCGGTAAAGGCGGTATTTTTCCTGCATTTTTCGGTTTCTCCCGTGTTGTGCAGAAATCCTACCGATTCTCCCCTGATGAGTGTCACCGAGCAGTCACCGAGTGGTGGCTGGATAGTGCAGGAGTCGTTCCGGAGTGGCCCCCTACTGGATCGCAGAAGGACACTTCTAGGGACACTCGGCCCAAAACAGGCCATTTTTGGCCTGCCCCGAAATGCCATGATCCTGTACTTATCAGGGTTTGCGGGCGTTTTGGAGGCATGGCGGAAGGGGTGGGATTCGGCGAATTTTTCTGCTGTTTTCAAGCTCAAAATACCCCATTTCCCAGAGTAATCAAGCCAATCGTCCCATTACTCCGAAACAACCATTTCACTACCGGGAAGGGACACTTTTAGGGACACCTAGTTTGGGTTTGGGGCGGCATGAAAACAAGGGTTACAACTTCGGCAAAGCCACGCCTGAAGCCGGTCCGAATCCTCTATCTCAACCGCCGCAATGAATCTGCCCATCCCGCAGACAAATATCCAGCGTTTGCGAAGGAATCCGCTGACCATCTCTGCTGTGCGTGCTATTCAGGCTGAGAACTTTTTGCAAAACCAACCAAGGGATTTGAATTCTTCTTATCGGTTGTTTCTCATGCGCAGGATCTCCTCCACGCGAAAAGCAAAGTATCGCGCCAGCGACGGAATCTCCTCCATTGCGAGTTGGTCCGCCGTCGTTGGCTCTGTTGTGCTCCAAATGACCCTGAGAAAAACGCGCCGGGCGCGGTCACAGCATGGATCTCCATGCCAGTCTTTCCCCCAATCGCTGGCTGTGTCCTCGAACATCGCGCTTTGAGAGCGATAGGTGTGGTCGAAACGCTCCAGTTCATCCTGGGTAAGTCGGTAGATGTCACGGGCGAGCTTGATGAATCTGCTCTTTCGTTTCGTCATTTGATTGTTGGGAGGAGCATTTGGCGTGGAATGATGGGCTTACGATTGATGGGTTACATGTCAATGGAGGGTTCCATTCGGGCGAGAACGGTCTTGGCTCTCCGCACAATTTGCGCAATCGCGTGAGGAGTTATACCATACTGCTCGGCAACTTCATTACGGCTCTGCTCGTCGATGATCAGCGACGTGAGGACTTTTGCGCTGCGGGCGCTGATGGTGCGTTGCTTGAGAGCTGCTTGGAGCAGCGCGGCAATTTTTCGCCGCGTGCTCAGGTAACGGCACCCGACGTCGGGCTGTGCAGCTGAGAGCGCAAACTTCTCCAGGGCTTGTTGCTCCATCTTGGACTTCCGGATCATCCGTTTCGTGATGATACCCAGCACCGCATTGGTTGATCGCTTGATCTCGTTTTCCACAGTGCCTATGGCGCGTGATCGCACGCCGACTTGCAGGCGCGCATTGCCGTCCAGGTAGTCGCGCAGCAACACCTGGGCAGCCGATTGGCGGATGTCTGCTTCTTTTTGATGCAGGCAACCGGTCTGGCTGCCGTCGCGCAAAAATTGCTGAAGCAGGCAATCGAGTTCGTCGCCGAACGCGTCCAGTTTGATCTTTGAATGTGGGTCAGCTTTGTGGGCCAAGTAGGAATTGGCCAAGCTGCTTGTGGGTTTTCCTCCGGCAATAACCGGAGCCGACGTGATGTGATGTTTTATTGGCATGACACCCGCGCCTTCCCATCTTTTCACCACCAAACGCACTGGGCTGCCAAACGGCTGCCCACGTGCGAGTTTTCTTCTTCTTCCATCCTACCCGCCGAGATTCTCGAAAATAAATGTCACCATTTTCCTGCGCCACGCGTGGTGCGGTTATGAAACGACAGACTTTCGAAACGATGATGGATATGCTCGACGACCGGGCACTGGAAACACTGGACGCCCCCGAGAGCCTGTTGGCCGCATTCGGACTCTTGACGGTGACAATTTCCGGGTTGGGATCCGAACTCGTCAAACGCGAGGCAGAGCAAGACGCTGAACGGATTTTTGAAGCCTTGGTTGTGATTTCAACAACCGCGTTGCTGGCGGCATCGGAGCATGTGCTTCCTGTAATGGAAGAGGAGGGCGCGGAATGAAAACTCAACTATGGAGCAGGGCCGAGATCGAGAATCTCCTCAGACGCTTTGCATCGGGCCAACCCGCATCGGAAATCGCTTCCGTTTGCGGAAGAACTGAGGCCAGCGTCCGATACAAATTGCATAATTTGGGATACAGCACTCGAAGGGTAATCCGATCCGCTTTCAATTTCGAAGAGAGATCGCAAGCCAGCGAGGACTGGAAGGAAACCCAAGTAGATGAAGAGGCCCTACGCGCAAAGGCACAGCAGGATTTGAAACGAACCGAATCTCGGCGCGAAATACGTGCGCTTGAGAGCGACTACAAGCAGGAGGCGCTCGAAGAACGAATCCTCAATGCCTTTCGGGACACGCTGCTCGATCTTCCGCTGAGGATTGAGATTCCTCCGACTACGTTACAAACCACGCTCGATATTGCTCCGCAAGACTACGCGGTAATCGTCTTGTCGGATTCTCACGTTGGACAAGTCGTCGACATCCGGGAAACCGAGGCAGCCAGCGCCTACAATCCTGCGGTCTTCCTCAGCCGTCTGCATTTTCTGGAGAGCGAGATTGCGCGGATACTGAGCGCACATCCGGTGCAAGAGATCGTTATCCTTTTCGCCGGCGATATTGTGCACGGGCGTCTTGGGCATACGTTTGAGGACGATCTAACCCAGCCCATCGCCACTCAGGTGGACCTTGCACTTCATGCGTTTTATCAATTTATCGCACGGATCTCCACTTTGGCTGTTCGTGTCACCATTCATTGCGTAGGCGGCAATCACGACCGCTGGCCTGGGCTGAGAAAAGTTCCCACGGAGCGCCGGTGGAGTGGTCTGGACACACTCTGCTACCAATCCTTGCAGGCCCTTGCAGCGAAGACGCTGCCGAGTGTGACGTTTGATGAAAGAATTTCAGCACGTCGGATAATTGATATCGGAGATTTCCGGCTACTCCTGATGCACGGCGATCAACTACGCGGGGGCAATTGCGCCGCCAATGGCCTCGCAAAGGAGATGCAACACTGGTTGATGCGCTGCGTCCAGACTGGTCAGCGACCGCCCGATCTCGTGGTGTATGGTGATAAGCATGTCTCCGCCAACCTGCCGGTCGGCATCGCGAGAGCCATCATTAATGGTTCATTTGTTGGTGAGGATGTTTTTTCTCAAAATTTTGCCCCAAGTCCACCAAGTCAAACAGTGTTCTTTATCAGGCCTCGATCAGGTCTCACGGAGACCCACGTGATTCGCTTGGACCAAGCGCAGATCAAACTACCTGTGCCATACGACCTCAAGCCCAGCCTTGCGCAATTGGTTGAATCCTTTGCTCAAAGAACTCCCAAAATATGAAAGCAACACCCCACGCCGACCTCTTACAGGCCGCTTGGCATCTCCAACCCGAGAAGATCGCTGAGCTAGAATCGAAATTGGCGAGCATCCGACAGCTCAAAAGTGATGTCTTCTCTATCGGCGCACCTGAGGAAGACACGAAGAGAAATTCCTCGCTGCAGCACGCAGACGTGATCGAACGTCCCAAAGCAAAACTGCCGGCTCGCGGCCTGCTTCGAGCCCCGAAGCCGGGCAGTCTACGGCATTCGGTGCATGAGGCGTTGCGTGCCGCTGCCGGCCCAGTTCGGAGAGCTGAAATCATTTCCTGCATCGCACGCGAACGAGATCTTCCGGTTGACGCCACATTGAAGGTCAAAGTCGGCGACATACTCACCAGCGGACATGATCCATATATCTTCCGCATCGCGCACGGGATCTACCGCTACAAAGCGCAACAATGAAAACCGCTATGGCACAGAAAGTTAACCGTCTCCCAATCGCGGTGCATATCGGCACTCAAGTCCTCGCTGACGCGGAAATTGAGGACGCTGATAAGGAATTCCTGGACTCATTTTTTGAGCTCCCTTGGTTCATTGATGCGCTCGTGGCTTTTGCGATTCTGCACTGGAGGGAGGCCATTCGAGCGGGGCGTTTTGGGTTCGTTACACGAGAGCTTGAAGCGTGGGCAAACCGCTCCGGCATGTTTCACCCGAATTTGATTACGCGAGTTCGACGAGTTTTTCTTTTGGTCATCGTTGTCACGGCCTCCCGACTGATCGCGTTGCAGGAGGAGACGGAATGACAGTGTATGAAGTCAGTCAAAGATTTACTGGGACTAGCTTTCAATTGGGGTTCTGCGAGGGGTGGAGCGCCAGTGAAGGCATGTTCATACTAGTCCGGCCATTTACACGCTTCCTGGTCCACTCGCCAAAGGGACCGGTCGAGTGTCGCGGGGATTGGACACACCGAACGGCTCTGTTGGAATCCGCCTACGCTATCCATCAGATTGCCCGTCAATCTTGGATGGATCTGCAAATTGCCGATCTTATCCGAGCCATGGATCTCTGCTCAGAGTGTTCGATGGACCTACCCGTAAACGGTTATTCTCGCCTCACCATTTTATGAAATCCCCGATTTTTCCACATCAGGCCCCTGTCTACCAAGCGCTCGCAGAAACAGCGCGTGTATTTTTCAATTCCGATTGGAGGGATCTACCGATACGGCCGCGGTTTTCTAGGCTCATCACTGGCCCGACCGGGAATGGAAAGACATTTGTCGTTTCTGCTCTCGCGGCGGAGCTCGAAATTCCTCTTTACACCATCGTTGCAAGTAACTGGGTCCCACTGGGATCAGCACAAAGGGGGGCGAGGCCAACTTGGGTTGATCTCGTGGAATTTTGCCACAACAATGTTCAAGGAATGATCTTCGTCGATGAGGTGTGTAAGCTAACGGGCTGGGCACCCTGGATGCAATGCATCCGCACGGAGGCTTTCTCTCTTTTGGACGGACGCCTCCCGGATAACGTTGCACCATCCTCATCCGATTCAGGCTATGACGACCTCGATACGTTGAATCTCCAGTTGGAAACAGCGAGGAACCGATTGCGGGACAGTTTTCTGATTGTGGGTGCCGGGGCTTTTCAGCATCTCTGGCAACGCAAACAATCACCGCGAATTGGATTTAGTTCAGAAGGGATTAAGGATGACGGAAAGCTTGGGAAGACGGACCTCTCCCGGGAAATACCTGCCGAGGTGATAAATCGGTTCGCTTCCCCCATCTTGATTCTTCCTCCTCTGCAAGAATCAGACTACGTAGCTATTCTGCAGCATGTAATCTCAAATCTCGATGCGCCGCTGAGGTGCCGCGTCGAAAAGATCGCAAAATCCTCGATCTTTGAAGCAATCGAAAACGGGACCGGATGTCGTTGGATCGAGGAAGCAGTGCTGCAAGCGCTTATCGAGATGTCTGCGCCGGAACACCAGCCGAACTCCAGTGTGCTAAAGGCATGTCCTAATTTGGAGTTTGGAGTGCCATGACGCCGCACCGTGATCCCGACGTTCTGCGGTGAAAGCACACCGGTGGCTAAATTTCCGTTGTGTCCCGCCACTCTTGAACTTTTCCTAAAAAGACATTGGAAAACCGGCGGCATCGGGGAAAAGCCATGTCTATCTATGGCTAAAATAACAAAAATCCAATGGTGCCACTCGACTGTTAATCCCGTGATGGGATGCGGTGGATGTGAGCTTTTTCCATCGCCGCAAAAGATTCTGGCTCAGATTGATACCGCCCTCGCGGCTTATCGTCTCGGGGCCCCGGGCCAGAGCAGGCGACAGTTTCGAAGTTTAATCGATGAGGCTTTCAGTCAGATTGCATCGCCTCTACCCGGTCACTCAAGAGCCGTTTCAGCTACAAATATCTGGCACTTGCGGCGACGCTTTATTGACGCAACCCGCTTGGATTATGGACAGGAGGCTGCTGAAAAGGCCGAACTGGTTCTCAATCAGGCGGTCACTTGTTATGCAGCCCGGCTGCACCTCAACAAGGCTCGATCTATCCTGAATCCAACGCGTGGAGCCAATCCGGGCTATGCACCAACATTTGAGTCTGTGACAAGGTATCGCGGGCGAGTCTGGGAGATGGCACTTTCCCGCGACCTACGTGGCATACCCGACCCAGAGAAACCATGGCTCGACGGATGCCCCCGCCTGATTTTTGTGTCGGATATGGGCGATGCATTCTCCCGCGATTCCGATTTCGCATTCCTTGAGGACGAGGTCATTGCCCCCATTCGCTCTCCCAAGGGGCAGCGTCACATGTGGCTTTGGCTAACGAAACGTCCCGATCGCATGGCCCGTTTTGGAAAACGAATAGGGGGGTTTCCCTCGAACATCTGTGCCATGACGACCCTGACTGGCCCGCAAAAAGTTCACCGAATTGATGAACTTCGTGAGGTGCCTGCAGCAGTTCGCGGTCTCTCGATCGAGCCGCTTTGGGAGCAGATTCCGTCCGAAAAACTCAACTTGGACGGGATTTCCTGGCTCATTGCCGGGGGAGAAAGCGGGCGGGCTGATGCTGTTCGCCCATTTGATCTCGGGTGGGCTCGCGAGCTTCGGGATCTGTGCCGTGAGTGGAACGTGGCGTTCTTTCTGAAGCAACTCGGTCGTCGTCCTATTGAAGACGGTCGCGAACTCCGACTTCGTGACACCCACGGCGGCGACTGGTCCGAATGGCCGGGGGACCTCCGGGTGCGGGAAATGCCGGAAGCGTTTAACTCTTCGGTGGGCTGAAATTCCCTTCAAGGGGGCGGTTGATCAAAGGGCAGCCCGTAGTAGTGGAAGATTTCGCCTGTGCGCTGCCAGATCGCGTGCTCGGAGAGATTTGCTCGTTCGCACATTTCGTTCATGGGTACAAATCCGTCCGAAACGAAGTGGACAAGTTCCATCGGGTCCAGGAGGAGATTCGCCGACGCGGCCCCGATGATTTTCTGGGCCGTCACATTCTGCAGGAGGCACGCGGTGACCATCTGGAGGGATTCGCTTCGGAGGTCAGCGAAGAAAAACCAATAGGGCCAATGGGAGTGCAACTTTGCGTAGAAGTTCTGCACGGCCTGGATGGAGTAGATCTCCTCTGGAGTGTCGTTGTAGCCGTCCACGAAAAATGAAAACGTCCCCATCAACCGGCGGAGTTTCTTTTCGCGTGGAAGCTTGTCCCTCCCGAAGCGTCGAAGAAAGGGTGCGATGTTGCCCTCTTCAACATCAGGCCTTGTAAAACACAGCATTAACGGGTCGCCCATCGATAGGAGGGTTACGAGGTGCGGAGCTCTTTGGCAGTCCGGTATTCTGCACTGAGGTCCATGCCGATTTCAGAGTCTGGCATCGACGGGCTCAATCGTTTCAGGCCCGAGTAGAGCAGACACATGATCTCAAGACCCGAGAGGTTTTCGCCGGGGAGGCTCTTGAGCGAATAACCGGGCGTCGGGTCTGTGAAGTTGATTCCACTCTGACCTGCAAGCGCGGCCTCCATCACGAGTTGCTTTATGCCTGCCTCGTCCATCTTGTCGAGGCGATCCAATGCTTTGATGAGAAGCGGCACAGCCGCCGCATTCTTTTGCTTGAGCTTCTCTGGGTCGGTTACCCCACCCATTGGGAAGTCGCCTTCGTAGCGCTCCAGGATGGGAAATTCGCCCGGATCCGTCCGCCACGAATACCAATTCCGACACCCGAGCAGAGTCGCGATTTCATCTACGAGATCATACTCCGACCCTGGTTCGTGTTTGTGCGATGCGCAGAGTTCATGAACATCGCGGGCGAGCCGTGCCGTCGGGAGTGAACGATAGAGAGAAAAGAAAGCTGTCGCTCCCCGGCTGAAGGTATCCAGGAAGAGGGCCGTGGCTCAGTTGAGCGTGTCGTTGAGGGTAAGGAGCGCTGGCGGCACAATCGAGCGACTCTCTGGATTGAGCCCGACCCGCGAGGCATTGTGAACTTGCAGGCAAAGCGAGCAGAATTGCGCATCGCGCAGTCGGGGTTCCTCGCTGAGTTGGCGCTCAATCAGGATGTCGAGCGGCGCATTGTAAAGCTGGCTCAGGGCATCTGGAAGCATCCGCCACAGCATGCCTCTTAACGGTTCTTCACTTTGACCCGTCGAGCGCACGATCTTGCGAATGTCGCGGTCCATCGAGTCTATGGCCAATTGGAGACTTTCCTCCGTCGTTGTGAACCAGCGGTTCTTTGAAATCCGTCGGGCTGCGGTCTCCAGCTCAATGTGGAGACATTCATGCGCGAGAATGTGGTGAAACAACATCTCCGCCGGGAGCTTTGAGGCGAGGGTAATCGCGTGATAGTCCCGGTTGTATTTCCATGCGAGTTGGGTGCGACCCAGTTGAATACCCGGAAGAGGTTCTCTGGTCACCGTCGCCCGAAACCCGGAGGAGACCTCGGCCTTCTTCAGCAGTTCGTTGGAGGCGTCAGCACTCAACCCCGCATTGTCATTGGCAACGATGTTGGTAAATTTCAGGAAGCTCTCCCTGGCACTTTCCAGCATGCGGGCATTGCGGCTATCGGATGTGTCTGATGCCGTGAACATTTCCCCAAGGGCGTCCTTGGCTTCAGGCATTCGGCCTTGAGAGAGAAAAACCATCGCTTTGCCATAGCGGGGTTGCGGAAAGTCAGGACGCAAGGTCAGGGATCGCTCGAAGTGGATCAGAGCCTCGTCAAAGCTTTTCATCTCGCACAACATCCCGCCGAGGCTGTTGTGAGCGGTGGCGTCCTCGGGATTTACCTCAATGGCCCGACGGAAAAATCGTTCGGCCGTTTCCTTGTCATTTTCCACCCGAGCGTAGTGGTTTCCCAGAATGGTCAGTGCTGCGACATCCTTCGGGTTCACTTTGAGCACATCCAAGAGCAGGCCCTTGGCATCCTCGGTTTCCCCCATCTCGACGAGGACCATGGCCAAATCCCGTCGCGCTTCATGTTTGGTTGGGTCAAGTTCCAGCACCCTCCGGTAAATCCCCACGGCCTTTTGAAACTCTCCGCGATGAGCCCGTTGCCCCGCTTTCTCATAAAGTCGCTGAGCCTCAATCGCTTCGTTTGAAGCAGGCTCTGGATTGCTCACCGTCACACGGGTCCCATCAACCCGGACTTCTGAACCACGGGCCACGTCGCCCAAAAACTCCCGCAGCGCCCGGACGAGCGCGTCACCCTCAAGGCCAGCAAGGCGGTCAGCGCCCGGTAAGCCGTGAAGTTCTGAGAGGTCGAAGGTAAATTCCATTTTTCGATTTGGTCATTGTGGCAGAAAAAGGCCGGCTTTTCTTGTCACCGAGAGTAGCTTCTTGAAGATGTCCGCCTGCGCCAGAGCATCCTGAAGGGCATCGTGGGTTTGAGGAACTGAGGGTTGGAACTGTGGAGGCAATTGACGCGACGTGGTCTCTTGCCAGGCGCAACCGCTTAATCCCATGTAGAAGGCCTTAATATCTATTGCACCTATGCCAAAAGGATTTCTTCCAAGATAGCGATGAAAATACCAGTTGATGAATGACCAATCGAAACTTGCGTTGAAACCGACAAACACAGGAAGGTGATCCCCGGCATTCACTCCGATCCAGTCAGCAAAGTCGCGCATCGCCTGCTTAGGTTCCATCCCGACTTGAGTAGCTTCTTCAAGCGTCGTGCCAACCACTTCCAGCGCTTCGGGCACGAATTTGTCTGAGATCGGGCGCACCCGACGTTGAAAGGTGGATGTAGGCCGCTGCACAAGACAAGCGCCGAATGAAAGCATGCTGTATTCACCTGGAATTGGACCGGAAGCCTCTATATCCACTGAAAAGTAAATCTCGGGTTTCATCATGTAAGGCTTCGAGGTGTTGCGAGTGGCGGTCTGTTTATGTTTCGGCGCCAGTAATCTTCTAATTCTGAAATTAACTCAGGGCGACTCCGTGCGAGGTTCCACATTCGGGTATCAATCGCGCTTGTATCGAACGGTAATTCTGTCCCTTCTCGGGCAGTGATTAGCACGCGCTTCCCAAGTCCAAATGCATAACCGAGTTCTGTGAAGCAATTTGCACGAGTCCCTGTGAGATCGACGATGCTGAGCGGGGCATCCAATATGCGCTCGAAAATTTCGGCATTGATGAAAGGGTTGCTACTCTCCACTAAACCCATCTCGATGGGGGTGTAGCCATGACCCAAAACAGTGGGATCGACGACTTCGCGGAAGTATTTCTCAATCTCCTCAAAATCAGGTAAGTCGCGGTTAAGCAGCCGAACATAGAATGCAGTAGGCGGTGCGAGGGCATCAAGTAGTGCCAGAACTGCGTCCGCGACTGTTTCAGCTGCTCGTCGCCCTTCGCGGGTCTCCATTTGCATCAGGACATTACCGGCTCGCGAGGCTTCGACCAAGCGGATAAACCGCTCTGGATGCGCTCGCATTTTACCAGACAGCATCGCTGCCCCGCCGCTTCCGTCTTCGCACGAAGAACCAAGCTGAAGGTCCAGCGGGATCACCGGCTTTGACTGAAGGGCGTATTCGGTCGCCAAGTGCTCAACGCCTTCGCCCCCGCTCAAAGCAAGAAGGATGTCCCCAAGTCGCGATTGCATCTGCCGCCGCGTGGCACCAGCTGTCCAGCCGCGCTCCACATGGCTCAACAGCAGGGCTTCCGAAGCCATCAAGTAGTCCCATAAAGGTATGCGATCCGCCGGCACCTGGGTCGATGTCCTATCGGTGGTGACGCAGGCGATCAGTGGTCCTTCACTGGTCGTAGCTTGAATGCCCCCAGACTCCAGAAGACGCCCAAGTGTCTCCGCAACTGTCCAGTCGAATGTGATCGAGGGATTAGCCGGATTATCCGCGACGCGTGGCTCTTTGCCGAGTTGAATCACAAACCTAGCGCCCGCCAGCGCCAGCCGCTCAGTGATCTGAGCGATCAGGTCATGGGCATACATCAGTAATGGGAACTGAGCATCTGGCATTGCGCTGCCTGCGATGTGAACTCGGCGGCCTTGGAGCTTCATCCTCCGACCCTCGGTGATGGTTGAATAACGGTAGCAGCTTCACGGAGATCTTGTTCTGTGACAGGTCGATCAGGAAATGCACACGCTAACGCCTCCGGCAGCAACCTCGTGCGCAGATCGGAAAACGTGAACCCAAGGCGATTCTGCTCTGGGTCCGGTCCCGTGAGCATAACCAACTCATCCACCATCGCAGGAGTGAGGTTCAACCCCTCGCAGTCGAGAGTGAATAGAGCTCGACGCTCATCATCGTTCGGTCGCTCAAACGCCTCCACTCTCCCGGCGCGCCGGACAATGGCCGGGTCGAGCGCGGCAAAACGGTTTGTACAAAGGAAAACAAGCACACGACCTCCAAAGCGACGCACATCATCAATCTTTTGGATCAGCGTATTCACTGCCACTTTGTCTTCGTGATGGCTCTGGCCGGCACCGCGATCACCGGCAAGCGAGTCTGCCTCGTCGATGATGAGGAAAGAATGCCTGCTCTTAGCCGCCTGATCCATCACGATCTGGAAGGCTTGGTTGATCAGTGTGCTCATTTGTCCAACTGTACCAGAGCCCCTTACGCGGGTGCTGAGCTTGAACAGCATGCCCTCTTTTTTAAGCTCGCGGGTGAGCAGGTCTGAGGCCGCCTCGGCAGTCTCAGTTTTTCCCGTGCCCACATCGCCATGGAATATCACCAGTGGGTAGCGGTCTTGGACACGCTGAACTAGAGGAAGGAGGCAGCCGTAGTGCTTCTTGCTCCATTTCGCCAACCCATCGAGATCCGCCAACAGTCGCAGGTCCCGATGCAATGCTTGGAACCGATTGTCAAAACCGATCAGTCGTTTCGGCAGTTCGCGCAAGCGCTCGTTCGGGAGTTCAAGTTCGAGTTCAAAAAGCTGCTCGCTGTCAGTAATCATGTTTATTGAAAAATTCTTTTCTCCAAGCCCCACCCGTTGCTGGCGTAATGACGGTCAAATGAGCCAACGAGGCTGCTATGTTGTGTATCAACACTACTGGGAACCCAATTGGTATGTAGACGCTGCCGAAACTGACTGCGGCTCGTTTCATCAAGCGCCTTGTAATTTTCTGACCACACTGCCGTTACACTCAGGCTCCCACCCGGAGTGCGGGGCCACATGTTATTTCCCGGAAGCTGTGAGTTCCATCCGGAGGCTGTCGTTGATATGACATAACACGCCGCACGGATTTGAACCCCACTAGTATTAATAAGCGTAAGGTGAATCTCCTTGAGATAGCCCGCTGATGCGAATTCCTTCAGGTCTGCGACGGTCCGATCTACGTAGTCGCGGGTTTGCAGACCAGTCGCTTGGGCGATCATTCCAAAATCTGCGGCGAAATTATCCAAGACGCGTTTTATATCCGCGACAGTATAAGTCCTTGAAATGGTGAGGCTCTGTGTGCTCATTCGATTCTGAAGTTTCGACCGAAGATTTGCTTCCAAAGCTCAACAGTCTCGGTTTTGAAATTGTTTTGGCTGGCCGTCCACAGGCGCTCCCAGGCTTCAGTTGCCTTAGTCACCACCTCCTGACGTTCGGCATCGGTAGTGCGCCGCGTGATATTGTTCGTTGCGTTGACGGGATCGAGAATCACCACGGGGTCGTTCGGCCACGAAGCGATCCGACCATTCTCGGGGAATGAGATCCGCTCTTTCAGACCTCCCTGCGCAACGAAGAGGAAGAACCGTAACAAGCCCTTCTCTAGCCCCGCCGGTGCCCCTTGCGTGTCCAGCAGGTGGGCGGAAATCAGCTCGATTGCGAAGGAGCCGATTGGCAATTCATGCTCCCGTTTCCACCCCTTGAGTAATCTAACGATAGGGCGGTAGCGTGGGTCGGAATTGTTCCTTGCTTTTACAAACTTGAGCTGGCCTTCGATGTTGGTTTTTACCGGTGCCTCACCTCTAGACGAAGGCTGCCACGCGAAGCCCGGCTCGCCGGGGATCGGCACAATTGGCACGAGATCAACGCACAGGCCCGAGTCTTTGAACTCAATTCCCAACGTTCTCGGCTGCACTTCAAAATCCCCCTCGCTCTTCTGCGGATATACGGCGATCAGCAAGTCGCGAATGATGTGATGTAGTTTGTCGATGTCCGATTTGTCGGCCTCCGCGACGTCCAGTTCCACGGCGATGTCAGCATCCGCTTGCCAATCCCCACGCGGTTTCAGAACGGTGCCTTTCATGAGGGAGCCAGTTTTGATGAAGCGCTTCACCGCGAAGGATGTGTCCTCATCAATCTTCTTTTTCAGGCGACCAATTAAATAATCCACCTGCCGGAGGAACTCTGCCCGCTTTTCCCGAGGGATTTTCAGGACGTTGTCGTCGTAGAAAGCAAGTTGAGTGTCGGAGAATTGCATGTCGCGATGGCTTTGATTCGTTGTTTTGAAAGACTGACGGGCCGCGTTTTGAAGGCCCCAGCAGACGTTTATTTACAGCACCATCCAAAGATTGCAAGAAAAACCGCAATTCCCGCCGGCAAACTTGCCGGCTAACGCTTGACATACCCTCACAAGTCGAATATTCGTTCCGTATGGCACTTGGTAATCTTCCAGAAAATTTCGGCTTCCGCGTGGGCAGTAAAGGCACGCACACCAGCCGGACGATCATGTTGGGCGAACTGACCACGCTCCTTTCTGCCGTTACGGATTCTAGCCCTCGTGCTGCGTATATTGCTGCAATCGTCGAGGACAATGTCCTGGCAAAAACCACGGTTGCGAACCGCAAGCTCAGCGCGCAACGCCTGTCGGAGCTTTACATCATCGACTCCAACGCGCCCCTGTTTCGCGTCCTCCGCAGGCTGTGGGACGTGGATACGGCGGGTCGTCCGCTCCTTGCGTTGCTGTGCGCTATGGCTCGCGACCCCCTTCTTCGTGCCACTGCCGGTCCCGTTTCGGCGCTTCGCCCTGGTGAGGAGTTGTCAAGGCAAGCGATGACCGATGCCCTGCGGCGTCACTCCGCTGATCGCTTCAACGATTCGACTTTGGACAAGGTCGTGAGGAATGCTTCGGCCTCGTGGTCCCAGAGCGGTCACCTTCAAGGACGGGTGAGAAAGATTCGATGCCTCGTTCGCCCCACCCCCGCAACCACTGCTTACACATTGGTCCTCGGATTTCTTGAAGGACTGCGGGGAGCCAGGCTTTTCGCAACGCAGTGGACCAATGTTCTGGATGTCCAGGAAGCTGAACTCCGATACCTCGCGACTGAAGCGAAACGCATGGGACTGATTGACATCAAGTCGGCGGCGGATGTCATCGAGGTCGGTTTCTCTCCCCTTCTCACACCTCAAGAAATAAAGGACTCCCGTGTCGCGAATTGACGATCTAGCAGAGCAATACGAGCGGCATATCTCCGCTCCTTGGCAGCGCAACTTAGCCGGCGCGCAGCGCATCATTTTCGTGGTTTACCCGAAAGAAGATGAACGCCGCCGGCGCGCAAAGATGGAAGAGTTCGAGCAACGAACAAAATCCGCCGGGCATGGATGGCGTGAATTGGACATCACCGATTTTTTCCCTGCTTGGATGGCGACTGACGAGTATCTTGAGGAATACTTCAACCACCCCGAAGACCTAGCGTTGAAGCTCGACGGCGAATTCGCTACGACTTGCGCCTCCCGCCTCATCGAGGCGATCACCACCGATGAAATGACTGAGAATGACGTTTTCGGGCTGCACGGTGTTGCTGGGCTCTACGGGTTCACTCGACTGCATTTCATTTTGCAGAAAATTGAAACCCACATCCGAGGGCGCTTGGTCGTGTTCTTTCCTGGGACGTATGACCAAAACGCCTACCGTCTCCTCGATGCACGGGATGGGTGGAGCTATCTCGCAACTCCGATCACCGGCCTGACTATCAAATAAGAACCTACTATGAAAAACCGAGAAATATTCCTGCGTGACCCCGCGACAGCCAAGCTCATGAACAATGGGCAGGCCCGAATCACTGACGGGATGACGGAGCAAGAGTGGGCCACGCTGCGCGAGGAGCTTTCAAACTTTGTCTGCGAGGGCCAATACGCGGACGGAACTCTCCGTGTCCTCGAAGCGTTTCTGGGCAGGGTCGGCGGAACGGATCAGAGCGGAGCGTGGGTCAGTGGCTTCTACGGCAGCGGCAAATCTCACCTGCTGAAAATGCTTGGTCACTTGTGGATGAATACCGTTTTTCCGGACGGGGCCACTGCCCGCAGTCTCGTCCCGCGGTTGCCGGCTGAGATCGAGGCTGCCCTGAAAGAATTGGATACCGCCGGCCGTCGTGCCAAGGGCCTGCACGCTGCTTTTGGGGTCCTACCTTCAGGCAGCGCGGAGAGCACCCGTCTCACCATCCTCGGAATTATCCTTCGCTCATGCGGGCTGCCCGAGAAATACAGCCTCGCGAAGTTCTGTCTCTATCTAAAAAACAACGGCTTCTACGAGCAGGTAAAGTCGGAGGTGGAGGCGGCTGGCAAAGACTTCATGAGGGAACTCAACAACCTGTATGTAAGTCCCATCCTGCGCGCAGCGCTGCTCAAGGCTGACCCTGGGTTGGGCAATGCGGATGGCCTGCGTGCATTGCTGACCAAGGAGTTTTCACAACCGACGGACATCTCCACTGCAGACTTTCTTCAAATGACGAGGGAGGTTCTTGCTGGAGAAAATGGGCTGCCCCTTACCATCCTCGTGTTGGATGAGGTCCAGATTTATGTTCGCGGCAATCTCGAACGGACCCGGGAAGTGGTGGAGGTTGCCGAGGCGTTGGGGAAACAGCTCGATTCGCGATTGCTCCTTGTAGGTGCGGGCCAGAGCGCATTGAGCTCGGACGTTCCGGAATTCGGATGGATGCGTGCGCGATTCACCACCTCGGTGGAACTTTCTGACGCGGACGTGGAAAATGTCACTCGTCGAGTGTTGCTCCAGAAGCGCTCAGACAAGATTGGCACTGTGCGAGAAGTGCTTGCCTCCCATGCCGGCGAGATCGCACGTCAGCTTTCCTCGACCGCAATAGCAACGCGCACGGAGGACCAAGACATTCTTGCGGACGACTACCCGATTCTCCCGGTGCGCCGTCGCTTTTGGGAGCATGTCCTCCGGGCGGTTGATCCGGCTGGCACCAGTGCGATGCTGAGGACCCAGTTGCAAATCATCCACGAGGCGCTGCGGGGTCTCGCAGACCAGCCTCTAGGAACGGTTGTGCCGGCGGACTTCATGTTCGAGCAGATGCAGGCAGCGATGGTGCAGCAAGGGGTTCTGTTGCGCGAATTGGAGGAAACCATTCGCAAGCAGGATCGGCTGGCGGCTCGGCTCTGCGGTTTGATCTTTCTGATTCGCAAATTGCCCCGATCCGCTGGAGCGGACTGTGGCGTCCGGGCGACACCGGAAATGCTGGCGGATTTGTTGGTCAGCGACCTCGCCAACGACGGAACGAAGCTTCGCAAAGAGGTGCCCTTGGTCTTACAGCGGCTCGTTGACGAGGGCATCCTTCTCAAGGACGGCGAGGAATACAACCTCCAGACCAAGGAGTCTCAGGAGTGGGACAAAGAATTCAGGAACCGTCAGACTCAACTCGGCGGAAATGAATCTGTCGTTCACCAAAAACGGGACGCCTTGTTGCAGGCCGCGCTGCAGAAGGACATCAGCACCGTGCGCTTGAAGCAGGGGGCCAGCAACGAGAGCCGGGAACTCATTTTGCACTTCGCGCCCGAGCCGCCGGAAGTGACGGGCCAGAGCATCCCGGTGTGGGTGCGCAATGAATGGAACGCCTCGCAGAAGAATGTCGTGGATGCTGCCCGCGCAGCCGGCACGGATAGCCCGATTTTGTTCGTTTTTGTTCCGAAAGCCGACGCGGACAAGCTGAGGGAGCAGATCATTCGAGCTGAGGCTGCTCGTGGCACCATCGACGGCAAGGGCGTGCCGAGCACCCTGGAAGGACAGGAAGCCCGGAGCAGCATGAGCACGCGTTTGAGCGATGCGGAACGGGCGCGCGACCAGCTCATTGCATATATTGTCTCAGGAGCGAAGGTCTTCAAGGGTGGCGGCACTGAGCTATTCAACCTCGCACTGGCAGAAAAGGTCCGGGAGGGAGCGACCGACGCGCTCGACCGTTTGTTTCCGCGCTTCAATGAAGCCGATCATAAAAATTGGACCACGGTCATTAACCGGGCTCGGAATGGTGACGACTCTCCGCTACGAGCGGTGGAATACGAAGGTGCGACCGAGCAACATCCCGTCTGCCGCGAGATTCTGACCAAGGTCGGCAGCGGCATCGAAGGTCGCGAGTTGCGAAAGTTTCTCAGCGCAAGTCCCTACGGATGGCCGCAAGACGCCGTAGACGGTGGCATTATCGCCCTCCATGCCGGCGGGCATTTGCTGGCCCGCTACAACAGCCAGCCGCTGGCGGTCGGACAGCTCGATCAGAACAAAATCTCCAAGACTGAATTGCGCACGGAGACGATCACTCTCTCGGCAGCCGACAAGCTCAAGCTGCGAGGCTTGTTTCAAGATGCCGGTATTTCAGCGAAGGCCAGTGATGATCTGGAGGCTAAATCCACCGAATATCTGGATCTGGTGGAATCGTTGGCGCGCAATGCGGGAGGCGACGCCCCACTACCAGAGGCTCCAAAAACAACAACCCTCACCGACTTGCGAGCCCGCATCGGGAACGACCGTCTGAAGGGTCTACTTGATCAAGCTGACGCTTTGAAGACCGAAGTCGCCAAATGGAAGAAGCAGTTTGAGCTGGCGGCAAAGCGATTTCCGGAATGGGAGAAACTCCAAAGGCTCATTGCTGCGGGAGTGGGCGCGGGGTCGTTGGCGGAAGCTCAGACAGCAGCGAAGAGCATCCTCGATGGCCGCCTCCTTCTCGATACTGCAGACCATGTGCCGCCACTGGTGAAGCAGGCCGCACAAGCACTGCGAACGGCCGCTACCACCGCGCAGCAGGCGTTTGCGAGTCGCCACGCGGAATTGCTGGCCGAACTGGAGGCGTCCGATGCCTGGCAGAAAATTACCGGTCAGCAGCGCAGCGACATCATGGGCGAGGAAGGAATCTGCTCGGTTCCCGAGCTCGAAGTCGGCTCCGACGACCAGCTCTTGCAGGCGCTCCAGCAAACACCGGTGTCGAGTTGGAACGATAAGACGGCTGCGCTGGCCACCCGGTTTCAAAACGCGGGGCGCAAGGCGGCAAAGTTGCTCGAACCCAAGACACAATACGTCTCGCTCAGGAGCGACACCTTGCGGACGGAAGCGGATGTGAAGTCCTGGCTTGAGGCGCAGGAACAAGATCTCGTGGAGAAACTAAAAATCGGCCCGGTCATCGTCGGATGAGCATCAATATTTCCAGCACACTTGCGCAGTCGGGCGTCTTTGTCCAAATGCCACAAGCACACGCGACAAGCGCTAGTGTGCCTTTGACCATCAACGCAGAAATCCCTGGGAATAACCTTATCTACAATCCTGGCGTTATTGAACGATATAGAGGTTCCTATGCGCTGGAGGAAATAGAGCCAAAAGCTGTTACGTTTTTGACCGAGTCCACAAAATTTCCGCTTATCGAGCAAGCCGCTCTGGATGCGTATGGCCAAGTGTGCGTAGATTTAGCGAAAGATTTGGCAACCGCTGAGAACCACCTGCGATTGGGACCTCTGCGCGGGGCAGCCCGCCCGTGCCTGATAATGAACGTTATGGCTTTCGGGTCAGGGGATTTCACGTTTTTCAACTACAAGGCGGGATGCCAGCCCGAGAATGCCGGCCGTGTGAAGGAGGACTTGTATTCGCTTTTAGCTGCAGCGGACCCCAACGAGGAAGTCTATAAGATTCAGATAGTAGACACTGCGGTGCGCGGTGACGGAATCAACACTTTGCGGCGTTACCTGTGGGAGTTAAAGAACCAGCACGCTCAATTCCATAAACAGAAATGGGAACTCGATTTGCGCATCATCCATTCGAACGATAAGCACACAAACAGAGGTAACATCGAGCGAGTGCAAGCTCACCCCGAGCCGGGAATCTTCGAGGTTCAGTTGAGACGTTATGAAGTTCCAGATCTCATCGTCGAGGACTACGAGGCCGCTCTAGGAATGGAGATCACAAGTGATCAAGGAAAGTTTCTCGTGAAACAAAGCTACAAGCCTGGACAGTTTCTATTGAAATCTGAGGAAGGCACGCGTCTCGTGCGATCTGACGCGTTGGTGGTCACATTCGACGAACTGTTTTCTCAGAGCATCACCGATGAGATGATACACAGCCAAGACCTCACCCAAGTCGGGGTTGTTTGGAATGACTACGAGCAGAAAGGATGACGTTATGCCCACCCTCTCGAAAGAATATCGCAAGCAACTGGAAAAAGTCGTCCTCGCAGCGCGTGAGGAAGCCGAGTGCGGTGCCTTCGAGGCACTCAATTCTCTTGGCCTGACCGAAACGAAAAGCCCGCCGCACCTCAGCGAGGACGAGCAGAACTTTCGTCGCCGGTTGCGGGCACGGGGAAAGCAGTTGGGTGACAAGCAAACTTCCGACAAGGCGTGGGACATTTCCCGCCTGATTCACGAGACTGCTTACGAGCACTGGCATCGGATGCTCTTCGCGCGGTTTCTCGCGGAGAACGGATTCTTGATTGAGCCGGAGTCGGGACTGGATGTGGATTTGGACTACTGCGAGGAACGCGCCCGAGAAATCAAAGGTGATAAGTGGGAAGTCGCCGCAGGATTTGCGCAGCGGATGTTAACGGCAATTTTCCGGGCCGACGATCCGGTGTTGCAATTGCGGCTGCCGGCGGAATCGCGGAACCGACTCACCGCCCTGCTGGCGAACTTGCCGGCGGAGGTTTTCACCGCAACCGACAGCCTTGGCTGGGTCTATCAATTCTGGCAGGCGAAGAAAAAAGAAGAGGTCAATAACTCCGGCAACAAAATCGGCGCGGAGGAACTACCCTCCGTCACGCAGCTCTTCACCGAGGATTACATGGTGGACTTCCTCTTGGACAACACGCTCGGTGCATGGCACGCGGGGAAAGTCCTCGGCGCGAATCCCAAGCTGGCCGAAAATGCCCAAAGCGAAGACGCTCTCCGACAAGCCGTCGCGCTGCCGGGCTGCCCGTGGAGCTATCTCCGCTTCATCCAAGGCACGGACGGCAAGTGGACACCCGCCGCAGGCACGTTCGACGGCTGGCCGAAGACGGCGAAAGAACTCAAGTGCCTCGATCCGTGCATGGGCAGCGGGCATTTCGTGGTGGCGATGTTCGAGCGGCTGGTGGCCTTGCGCCTGGCCGAGGAAGGGCTGGACGAAGCGGCGGCGGTCGCGGCGGTCATCCGTGACAACCTGTTCGGCTTGGAGATTGACCCGCGCTGCACGCAGATTGGCGCGTTCAACCTCGCGCTGGCCGCGTGGCGGCGCATGGGCCACTGCAAGCTGCCCGCGATGAATCTGGCTTGCTCCGGCCTCGCGCCGAACACCCCGGAGAAGGACTGGGTCGCGCTGGCCGGCGATGATGGGTATCTGAAGAACGGCATGGCGCGGCTTTTCCAGCTGTTCAAAAACGCACCTGTGCTCGGAAGTCTCATTAACCCACGCGTCGCTCAAGATGCGTTGCTGGAGGCCACGTTCCATCAGCTCCAACCGCTGCTGGAAAAAGCGCTGGCGCAGGAGACCAAGGACAACACCGCGCATGAAATGGCCGTGACCGCGCGCGGCCTGGCCAAGGCGGCTGAAATTCTCGCCGGTCAGTTCACGCTCGTCGCGACGAATTTCCCGTTTCTTGGTTTAGAGAAACAAGGCAGCGAACTCGGCGACCATCTAAAAGGGCACTTTGATATCAGCAAGCGCGAGCTAGCCACTAGTTTTCTCGTTCGGTCAGCGCAGTGGTGTGGAAGCAGTGGAACAACCGCAGTCGTTATGCCTGGCGAGTGGACTTACGCAAGGCCGCACAGGTACTTCCGCAAATGGCTGCTTGATATTTGCGACCTAAAGATTCTATGCGCGCTTGGCAATGATGCATTCGCCACTCCTCTTCGAGTAAAGCCCGTCCTTCTGGTCGCAGGTTGGGTCAGCGGTGCAACACAATCTCTGCTGATCGATGTCCGTAACGAAAAATTTGAGGGCAAGCCTTCTGGGTGCGCCAATGGAACGACCACGCTCGTAAACCAAGCAACTTGGAAAGATGTTCCGGATGCGCGACTCGTTTCGGACGAGGATTTCGCCAATGCCGAAGAGCGGCTGTCAGATCATGCTGATGCAAAACTTGGTGTTGGCGCTGGAGATGGCCCACGGTTCGAGAAAGTATTCTGGGAGTTGGCTGCAATTGAGACAGATTGGTCACCACTCCTTGGGCCGAGTCCAGACAACCGGGAATACTTCGGGCGAGAGGCAATAATTTTTTGGCAGCAGGAGAAGGGTGAGATTTTCAAGCTTGCTCAAAGCGTTAAGCACCTTAATCACGCAGCGCAAAATTGGCAGCGCGGGCGTCCGTTTTGGGGGCGTCGTGGACTGCTCCTAAGCCAAATGGGTGGCTTTACAATCTACTCGGGAGAAATCTTCGATGGGAGTTGTCTTGTCGTCATGCCGCACGATGAATCCACGCTATTGGCCCTGACAGCGTATGCCCTTTCTGGCGCATTGAAAGAAGCAATCAGCAAGTATGAAGACGTTTTCAGAATCGCCTCACCTCAATCCGTTCTCTCCGCTCCCTTCGACCTAGCGCACTGGCAGAAGGTGGCGGCGGAGAAATATCCGCACGGATTGCCGAAGCCGTTTTCCAGCGACCCGACGCAATGGCTGTTCAACGGCCACCCTGCCGGTGCAGACCAGCCCTTGCACGTGGCCGTGGCCCGCTTGCTCGGCTACCAGTGGCCGCGCCAGACCGGTTCCAGTTTTCCCGATTGCCCGGCGCTCGGCCCGGACGGCCTGGAAAAGCACGCAGACAAAGACGGCGTGGTCAGCTTCACCCAAGTGCGAGACGAACCGCCCGCTGCAGACCGGCTGCGCGCATTACTAGCCGACGCCTACGGCGAGGAGTGGAGTCATTCCGTGGAGCGCAAACTGATCACCGCCACCGGCTCAAAAGCGGCTTCTTTGGAGGACTGGTTGCTAAACGATTTTTTCTCGCAGCACTGCGATCTCTTTCACAACCGTCCCTTCATCTGGCACCTCTGGGACGGGCTCAAGGATGGGTTCAACGTGCTGGTGAATTACCACCGGCTCGCCGGCCCGAACGGTGAGGGGCATCGCACGCTGGAGACGCTGACCTACGCCTACCTCGGCGATTGGATCAAACGGCAGAAGGATGGAATGGCGCGAGGGGAGGCCGGCGCAGACGACCGCCATGCCGCCGCGCTCGAACTCGAAGCCCAGGCAAAACAGATTCTGGCCGGCGAGCCGCCCTACGATTTGTTCATCCGCTGGAAACCGTTGCACCAGCAACCCATCGGCTGGGAACCCGACATCAACGACGGAGTCCGCCTCAACTGTCGTCCGTTCATGGCCGCCACCCTCACTCGCGGAAAAGCCGGCGCAGGACTCTTTCGCGCGAAGCCGGGAACCAGCCTCAAGTGGGCGAAGGACCGTGGCAAAGAGCCGATGCGGGCCAAGGAAGATTTCCCGTGGTTTTGGAAATGGGACGAACGGACCATCGATTTCACCGGGGGAGCCGAATTCGACGGGAATCGTTGGAACGATTGCCATTACACGACAGCCATGAAGCAGGAGGCGCGGCAAGCCAAAGGTCTGCAATGAGCGTCACCTACCCAACCAAATCCAAGGCCGCTCCGGCGACGATGCTTGAAGGCGTGGAGAAATCGCTGCTTTCGGCAGCGCGTCATCACGACGGTGTCGAGGCGAAGCCGGTTTGCATCCTCTGGACAGATGCTGACGGGCAGTGGTCTCCTCTCCTCCCGCAACTGAGGGATCGGTTGCCACAATTATTGGTCTATGGCCCGTATGACGTAGATCGGCGCAGCGGTCCGTCCATTTGGCTGAAATGCGTTCTGGCACGCTCCATAGACGTCGGCCTTCCAGCGGGGGCGACACCCATCATTTATCTGCCAAACGTGAGCCGCCAACTGCTGCGTGCCGCTGGAGATTGTCCGCCACCGCTCCAGCCGCTGGTGGAATTGCAATACCGTGGTGCCGTGTGGACCCAAAAGAATGGCAAGGATTGGACGGTGGAGGCCTTCCTCATGTCCAACGACGCGCTTGGGCTCGACGTCGCTCGTGATGAGGCGACGAGGAGATCGATTCAATCCGCACTGCCGGTGCTGGCCGACACACCGCTCACCCGCCTGGAGGGAAAACATCTGGAGGCGGAGGATTTCGACAAGTTGATGGTCTCGGACCACCCGCGTGATCTGCTGGAATGGATGAACGATGCCGCTGGCACTCGGGAACGGTGGAGTGACGGCAAGTGGCACGCGTTTCGATCACGCTGCAAGAAGGACTATGGATTTGATCCGGACAGCGAGGGAGCCCTCGTGGCAGCGGAGAAATTCGGTTTGCGGAAGGAGAATGCCTGGGAGCAGCTATGGATCCGCTTTTGTGAAGCGCCTGCCCTTTACAAAGCGGTGCCCGACCTACTCATCCGTGCAATGCCCACTCAAGAACTTGTGTTCGATGCAGAGTCCTGGCCGAACGAGAACGACAAAGCAGAGGATCGTCTGCGCACAGCTCTGCTCGCATTGGCCAATGCAGATGCCGGTGACGCACGGAAAACCGTGCTTGCGTTGGAATCGGACCATGGCAGCCGCCGGGCGTGGGTGTGGGCCAAGCTCGGGCGATCCGCGCTGGCGCTTGCGCTCGAGTCGCTTGCTGCACTCGCCAAACACACCGGAGTGTCGCTCAACGGTGCTGATGTCGAGGAAATGGCACGGAACTATGCGGATGAGGGCCACCAAGCCGACCTCGCATTACTCCGGGTGCTTGCGGCAGGGAAATCCACCCAGGATCGAACCGCTCTGCAGGCAGCGGCAAGAGTCCTCTACCTTCCATGGGCGCGCACGGCGGCTGAAACGTTTCAAAAGCACGCCGCTCAAGCCCCACTTCCTGGCGCTGGACAGCAACCGCTGGTCGAGGCGGCAGTCGGTGAATGTTTCTTGTTTGCCGATGGTCTCCGATTCGACCTTGGCGAGCAGCTCCGGGCCATATGCGAGGAGCGTGGGCTGCGGGTGAAACTTGAGCGCCGATGGGCGGGAACGCCGACAGTAACTGCCACTGCGAAGCCGGCCGTATCCCCGGTCGCCAAGCTATTGACTGGTGGATCAACCCTCCCGGAGACCTTCTCTCCCTCGGTGAAGGCGTCTGGCAGCGAATTGAACACCGCGCGCTTCCGCAAGCTTCTGGAAGAGCACGGCTACCAGTATATCCCTGCAGGCGAGACGGGTGATCCTACAGGTCGGGGCTGGTGCGAATGCGCACAGATTGACCGGCGAGGTCACGACATGCAGATCGGACTTGCCGGTCAGTTGACTGAAGAACTCGAACGGATCATTGAGCGCACTTCCGAGCTTCTCATGGCGGGCTGGACGACCGTTCGCATAGTCACAGACCATGGTTGGTTGCTCATGCCCGGAGGCCTGCCCAAGTGCGATCTCCCCGGCTACCTCGTCGCCAGTCGGTGGTCACGCTGCGCCGCGATCAAGGGCGATTCCAAAGTTTCCGTCCCGAAAGCACCTTGGCACTGGAATCCGCTCGCCGAAGCTGCGGTCGCTCCCGACGTGTCGGCTTTCCTTGCTGGCCAAGAATACGCACACGGAGGTCTGAGCATTCAAGAGTGCCTGATCCCGCTTATCAGCATCAGCCAATCCGAGCAGAAGCAAATGACCAAAGTGCGGGTCAAAGAGGTCTTGTGGCAACGACTGCGGTGTCGCGTCACGGTAGAGCCGATCATCGAAGGATTGACCGTCGATCTGCGAACAAAGGTCACCATCCCCGACTCAACGCTTGCCTCATCAACCAAGGAAACCGATGGCAACGGTCAGGCTTCGCTGCTCGTTCCCGACGAGGACCACGCCGGCATGGCAGCCACCATCGTCGTCCTCGACAAATCCGGCAATGTGCTCTCGAAGCAGGCCACAACCATTGGCGAAAACTGAAGGCAAAATCATTATGCAACTGGACCAATTAGACCAAATCGCCGCGTCGGCTTTCGACGGATTCCTCGTTCGCAAAGACCTCGTCCGAAAATATGCGCGACAGTATCCTGTTCCGACCTACGTCGTGGAGTTTCTGCTCGGGCGTTATTGCGCAACGGTGGATGAGCAGGAAATTCAGGAGGGCTTGAAGATTGTCGAGCAGCAACTCGCCAATCGAACTGTGCGCACAGGTCAAGAGGAGCTATTCAAGGCAAAAGCCCGCGAGGCGGGCTCCGTGAAGCTGATCGACATCGTAAAAGCCCGACTGGACGCGAAGAACGATTGCTACCTTGCCGAACTTCCGAGTCTCGCACTAAAGGATGTCCGCATCGGGGATCAGCTTGTTAGGGAGCACGAACGGATGCTGACCGACGGTTTTTACGCTGAAGTGACACTGGGCTACGATTCGATCATCGCGCAGGAAAATGGAGGTCGACCTTTCTCCATTGAAGCCCTGCGCCCCATCCAGCTTTCCAAGTCGGATGCCCTCGATACCCTCGCGAGAGGCCGAGGCAAGTTCTCCACTGCGGAATGGAAGGATTTTCTGGTGCGGTCGATTGGCCTGGAGCCCGACGAGTTATCGGATCGCGCAAAGCTGGTCGCACTGCTGCGTATGGTTCCGTTCGTCGAGCGAAACTACAACCTCGTGGAGATCGGTCCCCGTGGAACGGGTAAAAGTCACTTGTTTCAGCAGATCTCCCCGTATTCGCACCTTATCTCCGGCGGTAAGGCGACCGTGGCCAAAATGTTCGTAAATAACGCGAGCGGGCAACGAGGTCTTGTCTGCCACTACGATGTGGTTTGCTTCGACGAGGTGACCGGCATTTCTTTCGATCAGAAGGACGGGGTGAATATCCTCAAGGGCTACATGGCCTCGGGAGAGTTCAGCCGAGGGAAGGACAGTATTCGTGCTGAAGGGGGCATTGTGATGGTCGGGAATTTCGATGTGGATGTGCAGCAGCAACAGAAGATCGGGCATCTCCTAAGCCCACTTCCTCCAGAAATGCGCGATGACACAGCATTTCACGACCGGCTGCACGCTTACGTCCCCGGCTGGGATTTCCCGAAACTGAATCCGAATGTGCATCTCACGAGCCACTTCGGCTTGGTGAGCGACTTCCTGAGCGAGTGCTGGACAAAGCTCAGGTCCAGCAGTCGTGCTTCCTCGATCCAAACTCGCGTGCATCTCGGCGGTGCGCTCAGTGGTCGTGACATCGAGGCCGTTACAAAAACTGTCAGTGGAATGGTAAAGCTTTTATTTCCCGACCCGGAGATGGACATCGCAGACCCGGATTTGGAAGCCATCGTGCGTCTTGCCTTGGAGTCCCGCCGGCGTGTGAAAGAACAACAGAAGCGGTGTCTGAAAAGCGAGTTTCGCAATACCCATTTCAGCTATACAATCGGACTCGACGGCGTGGAACAATTTGTTGCGACGCCGGAACTCCACAGCGATGAGGCCATCGAGAGCGACCCGCTTCCGCCTGGACAAGTCTGGTGCATCAGTCCCGGTAGTTCAGAAGCTGGGCCGGGCCTTTACCGCATCGAGGTCACCGCCGGTCCCGGGAGCGGCGTTCGGATTCTCAATACTCCCGCACCTCCGGGATTCAAAGAAAGCGTCAAAGTCGGCGAACAGAATCTCTATACCTTGGCCAAAAAGCTGGTCGGCGACCGAGATCCTCGAACACACGAATTCTCGATTCAAATGCGAGCCATGGACAACGACAAGTCTGGCGCAGGTATCGGCCTGCCTGCCCTGATCGCACTGGCAGGATGTCTGCTCGAACGCAGCGCAAGGGGCGGTCTGATCATCGTCGGTTCGCTCAATCTTGGCGGTTCGATTGACCTCCTACCCAACGCCATGGCCATGGTGGAAATTGCTGTCGAGAAACAGGCCAGCGTGCTCCTTATGCCCGTCGCTGCACGCCGCCAACTCAACGAACTGCCAGACGAGATGTGGACGAAAATCAACATCGAGTTTTACAGCGAACCATCGGACGCATTCTTCAAGGCGCTCACGGAATAGCGCCAAAGCTGCCCCCTCCACCATTAATACTATGACTCGACTCAAGAATCTCTACACCCACCTCATTCAAAACCGGCTGCAGGCCGTCCGCGTTTGGAGGAAACACTATGAGGGTTTCACTTCTGAGGTGAAAACGATCAAGGCGGCGCTTGAGCAGGGCCGGAGTCTCAAGGACGTAGAGACATACGCCGGCACAAGTTTTGAGAGGGAAGACAGCCCATTTGATGCATTTGCAGAGCAGCTCATTTATCGCAAGGACAACGGCATTGCATCCAGCGGGCTTTCGATTCTGGCGTGGGATGACTTTCGACTTTTTATTGGTGATCCTGGCTTTATGGATGCGCTCGCAGCACTCATTCACGAGCCAAGCCGCACCAACTTTGATGCGTTCCGCGATCGGTGGTGGAGTTTCGGCAAAGGACGTCGGCCATTGCTCCTGAACCGGGTTTTAGCGGCATGCACGCTCGATGTGTCGACAACGGTCGATGAGGGCAAGTTTCAGGGTGTGTATTCGTGGCTGCTTGAGGAAGAACTCATACCGCAGGCGGGGAACGCAGCAGACGATTGGCATGCAAAGAACGTCCACCTCATGTCTGCGCTTCGCGAGCATTTCAAAGATGAGCTTGAAGCGAAGAAGGTCAGCATTCACCTGCTCAGTATCTTTGTATGGGAACTGTTCGTTCACATGACGAATCCGTTCTCGCTAAAGAAGCAGGTGGTTCGCTACGGACCGCCTGGCACGGGCAAGACCCACGTCGCGATAGAGAACGCAAAGCTGCGCTTCGCAATGTGGAAGACTGAGTTCGCCCCGCAAGGCTCGCAGCTACCCGAAGAACACATCGAAAAGGTGCAGTTCCACCCGTCTTACGGTTACGAGGATTTTATGGAGGGACTGCGCCCGGCACTAGTGGACGGAAAGTCGTTTCTGCGCCTGCAAAATGGGATCTTCAAAGACCTTTGTAAAAGAGCCGCACGTTGGGAACTTGACGTTTGGCGGAATGCTTCGTCCGACCTCGTGGAAAAAAAGTGGACTGCACTGACTATCTCCGACCTTGCTCCATACAAGGAAAAGCTACGCGAGCCCGAATGGAAGACCCTTCTTCAGCACGATCCGAAAAAGCGAGTTTCCGAAGCGGTGCCGCCATATTTTTTCATCATCGACGAGATGAATCGCGCGGAACTCTCTCGGGTGCTTGGCGAACTCATGTTGTGCCTGGAATACCGCGGCATCACCGGGGCTGTCGAAACGCAGTATGCAAAAATGAATGATGCTGAAACCGCTATGCTCGCAATCGCCGGCGGTTATCGGTTTTTCGTTCCACACAATGTGTATGTCATCGGAACGATGAACACGATTGATCGTAGTGTTGAGAGCTTCGATTTCGCGTTGAGGCGGCGATTCCGATGGGAAGAGGTGAAGCCCGACACAAATGTGCTGCGATACAACCTCGAAGAGCAGAATCGCGATAGCTGGTTGAAAATTGCGGATGACCTCGACCGGCTGAATGAGGCAATCAAAGATGAGCCCCTACTTGGGCCCGATTATCAAATCGGTCACGCATACTTGATGAACCTCGCTTACCCGGCCGAGTTTACGCACCCACAGGTGCGCTCCGCCGTTTGGGAGGACAACATTGCGCCGCTGATCGAGGAGTATCTCCGGGGCACCGGAAAAACCGGTGAGCTATTGGAGGTGTTTGAGAAAGCTTTTGGCATCCGGTGAATGCATGGCTTTCCGATGTTCTGAGGGACGGAAGTCTGAAGGACAATCAGACCTACGAGGCGATTGACGGACAACTCGTGAATCGTAGGTGGGAGGAGCCACTTCAACTGAATCAGGCGGGCCGGCGAACTCAACCCCGGCACTATGAAGACGAAGTCTGGCGGTTTCTAGTTCAGACGTCGCGAGATGTTGCCGAATCTCTTCGACGTCAACCCGCAGACTCGCTGGTGCTTTTCAATGAAGGGGACTACGAGCATAACACCGATGACGCACTCATTGAGCTTCACGGAACCGATTCGCGGAACTTCCGTCTCATAACTGGCAACCTTGTTGGGTGTGTAAAGCGGGGGCCTTACTCCTTGAAAATCTCCGCACGGTTTGGAGATGCATTCCTTCGGTATATCATCGCGGATGCGGACGGATTTCTTGAACTTGAGGATTTCGGAGGCGAAGAGCCGAGCGGCGATTACGATTGGCTTATTGCCTACCTCTGGATGATCAAACTGAAGCGTGCTTTCCGACTGGGCCTGCCGAAGGCCTACGTCGGCAAAACCGAGGTCACATCTCAAGTCCGGGGCCAACTCGATCCTGTGGCGTATTTCATGGATGGCGATCGGGCAAAGTATCGGTGTAGCTACCGCGAGCACAGCTACTCCAATCCGCAGGCCGTTCTGATCTCCGAGGCTTATCGGAAGTTAAAGCCGCATTCGCTCGTGAGGGGTGTGCATACGGTGGCGTCGAATTTCACAGTGGCCGCTGGAGGGAGGCGGCCAAGCAGGCGTGAACTCCTCGCAACTCAGAATTTCACGAACCCGTTTTACTCAGACTACAACGGTGTGCTCGACCTTTCCAAGCGCGTCCTGAGAAGCGAATCCGCAGATTTTGGCGACAGTTCACAGACGAGCGCGTTCTTTTTCGACGTATCGATGCTGTTCGAATACTTCGTTCGTAAGCTCATCAGAAAGAGTGGCGCGCAACTGCGCACAAAGACGGAGCGACTTTTGGAAATTCCGGCGGCCAAGTCCGGCCAGCGCCTGAGGAAATTAGAGCCCGACCTTTTATTTACGATCAATGGCAGGACGTGTGTGTTCGACGTGAAATACAAATCCTTCGACTTCCGCGAGGGTGTAAACAGAGAGGATCTTTTTCAACTCCACACCTACGTCGGGCAGTGTTCCAATTTGTCCGAGGTTACCGCTTGCGGGCTGATCTATCCGGTCTCGGAGAAACGATGGGACGAGGAAGGCCTGGAATCCACAAACGGTTCTATTTCTAGTTTGTTTCGTTTAGGCGGGAGATCGGTGCAGTTTTACGTTCTGTTTATACGAGTTCCCGTCGAAGGGCGGAACTTCCACGATCGGTTTAAAGTGTCCTGCCAATTGTTTTTGGAACAAATACGCAGTTTGGCGAAAACTGCGCTCTGATTGCCCCCCTTGTTGGAGCCACCATTGGCCCATTCCCTTGAGTGAATTGCGACAATGGAGGATCTCCAGGAAATGTCGCTCACCCGAGGCAGGCGACGCTTTTTGCGCAACTCGCTGCTGTCGTATCAGCCCGACTTCGCGGACTGGCGTTGAAAAAGAGCTAATTTCTGGTCTCTTTGGCCCTCGGAGGTGCTTGTTTACTAGCCCGACTTCGCGGACTGGCGTCGAAAAAGAGGTAATTTCTGGTCTCTTTGGCCCTCGGAGCCGCTTGTTTACTAGATCGCGATCGTGAAACGGGCTGTAGTGCCGACCCACCCCCTTGTCGAGGGGAAGGTTGGGCTGGTTCAATGGGTGGATGTTCCTGCGATGCAAAGAACGCAAGAAGGATGGCAAGACGCACTATTACTGGAGCGTGGTGGAGAACCGCCGGGTGTCTGGCGATCGGATCGTGCAGCGCCACGTACTTTATTTGGGCGAACTCAACGGCTCCCAGCAGGCATCGTGGCGCAAAACGGTAACGCTCTTTGCCAACGAGGGACACGCACCTGCACGCCAGGCCGCGCTTTTCGCCGAAGACCATCTGCCGGTGGAGTGCGGGGCGGAGTCGGGGATTGCCGTCATTGGGATCCGGCTTTCGCAAATGCGCTTGCAACGGCCCCGCCAGTGGGGAGCGTGCTGGCTTGCCTGTGAACTTTGGCGTCAACTCGGGCTCGATCGCTTCTGGGAACAAAGACTGCCCGAAGGGCGACAGGGAACGCGCTGGGATGCGGTGCTGCAGCTCCTGAGCGTCTATCGGTTGGTAGCCCCCGGCAGTGAGTGGCATTTGCATCGCCACTGGTTTGATCACAGCGCGATGGGAGACCTCTTGGGAGGCGACTTCGCACTGGCGGACACCCATCGGCTTTACCAATGCCATGACCGACTACTCGAACACAAAACCGCTCTCTTTAACCATCTGAGCGAGCGCTGGCACGCGCTCTTTGGAGCAAAGTTCGAAGTGCTCCTTTATGATCTCACGAGTACTTATTTTGAAAGCGATCCGCCCTTTGCCCAAGAGGACAAACGCAAGTTTGGCTACTCCCGGGATAAGCGAAGCGATTGCGTTCAGGTGGTCATCGCCCTCGTGATGACGACCGACGGCTTTCCCATAGCTTACGAAGTTTTGGCGGGCAACACCGCGGACAAGACCACGCTGCGGATGTTTTTGAAAAAGATCGAAGCCCAATATGGCAAAGCAGAGCGGATTTGGATTATGGACCGAGGCATCCCAACGGAGGAAGTCCTTGAAGAGATGCGTCAAAGCGATCCGCCGATCTCCTATCTTGTGGGCACACCCAAAGGACGACTTAGCGCCCTGGAGAGCGCTTTGCTTGAGCAACAATGGCAAATGGCCAGACCGGGAATCGGGGTTAAACTCCTGGAACGTGATGGCGAAACTTACGTCCTCGCACAAAGCGAGGATCGCATCGCAAAGGAGCGGGCCATGCGCCGTCGCCGACTGCGCAAATACCTCAACACCCTCTCGGATCTAAGTCAGCGCAAGACGCCCCTCAAACGCGACGCCCTGCATCAGGCAATCGGGGCCGCAAAAAAGGAAGCGGGACGCGACGCGCGACATGTGACAATCGAAGTGACCCTGCACGGCAAAGGCAGCAACCAAAATGCAACGCTCACCTACCGCATTGATCGTGCCCGCTTACGAGTGGCCCGACGCCGCGAAGGACGTTATCTGCTGCGCACCAATTTGCCCACCTCCGACCCGGCGCAAATGTGGGAATATTATCTCCAACTCACGGAGATCGAGCAGGCGTTCAAAGAGCTCAAGGGAGACCTCTCGATCCGCCCAATTTATCATCAAAGACTCGATCGCATTGAAGCCCATATCTTCGTCTCCTTCCTGGCCTACTGCCTGCAAGTCACCCTCAAAGCCCGGCTTAAACGCTCTGCCAGCGGCCTGACCCCCAGAGCCGTGCTCGAAAAGTTCGCCGCCGTACAGCTTCTTGACGTCCACTTACCAACCACAGACGGTCGGGAAATCGTTCTCACTCGCTACACCCACCCGGAAAAGGACCTCCTGCTCCTGCTCTCAGAACTAAAAATCCAACTCCCCGAGCAGGCCCCTCCCAAAATCTACTCCCAGACAAACATCCACAAATAGCCCCGGCCGTAGTGCCGACATTTTGCCACCAATCTCGCATCCATGCGCCTTCACCCTCCGCAAATGCCCCCAGTCCGCGAAGTCGGGTTAGATTTCGGCTCGCAGATGCCTGCCTTCGAGGTGAACCCAAGTTGGGTAGACCGTATGCTTCTGGATGCTCGCGGATTGAGTCATGGTTTTACATTTATTGCATGTTGCTGCTCCTAATGCTCAGTCCTATGAGCAACTTCTATGCTAGAAATGCGGCTTAAAGCTTGGGTATCGACATTTGAAGGTTGGATCATCTCCGCTTTCCAGAATTGAAGTGCGTCAATTATTGGCATTAACTTTTGGCCAAGGACTCGAACGCTGTGCATTGCAAAGTCGAGGATCAGGCATGCTTCATTCGTTTCCGGATTAACCTTATATTCAGCACCCAAGAAGTGGTGCATCGGTAACAAAACAGTGGTCCCGTTACTGGCCTTTATCTTAACCATCTGGACAGTTATGTCCGCTTTTTTTAGATGGTTAATCTCTGGGGATTTCGATATTTGTGTATTGCTCATCTTGTGTTTTTTGATTATTCGCAACGTCTTCCGTGAAAATCATTGAGCGGTTACGCAGAATTCTTCGAATGTATTTTGGAGGCCTTGTCCGGTTGATTTCAGGATATTGTTGCAGGATGCGCGTTGCGCTTTTTCTGCGATCTGATTTAAGGCGCCGGAACCATTTAGGAACTTTTAAAAGCCGAAGGATTAAATCGATCCACTCTCCAATAATTCCGCAATTTGTTGGAGCCTCGGCTGCAGAGCTTGAAAGGTTTCGTTGATCATTTGATTGGATTCTTCGATCCTCTTCATTCGGTTCTGCATCACGGTCTTTTCCTTCCATTGAGTTTCCAATTCTGTCTCCAGTTTCTTCAGCATGTGCCGCATCTCGACCACTTCCTTTTCGTGCCGTTCCTCCAGCGATTGAAGGTGTTGGGAGATCCGTTCGAAACCTGTCATTAAATCGGTGATCGTGTGATTTGGCATGGCCATGCTTCCACTCGAAATCTGCATATGCTGCAACGCCATCTTGAACTGTTGGAGATAACTCTCCATCTCTTTCAAACTGTCTTGTAATGATTGCTCGATCCAGGATGTTGGGGAAGGTGGAGTCAGCAATTGTGTGGTTATCGATTTCATAGTGTTTTTTGAAAAAGCTTGTGTCTGGTATGACTAACCCTTCTGGAATATCCACGGGCTCAATACCTAGGTACTTAACGTTAAATGCAATCCGCTCTCGAAATTTATAAAGCACGTTTTTGACCACCCATTCTTGTCGGTCGCGCACGTCAATAAACGGCTTTATGGTTCTTCTGAAATGAGCCAGGAGCTTTTTCGGATCATTCGCAAGAGCCGTGGCTGCGTACCCAATCATGTGCCAGTTTTGGAACTCATATTGAAATTCAATTGATCGATCGCGGAGCATGACGTTTCCACAATGTGCCGAAACTATGGCTGCAATATCTTCGCGATTACGAATCGTGTGGTCATGGAATGCTCTCTGGATCGTTTTTGTTAGCACATCGATTCCATGAACCTTTTCTCGCCAGGTTTCTTTCAAATGAGCGGGATTGTACTTTTCCGGATCCAGAGGATCATTCCATTTAAAGAATCGATTCAGCATTGATGTAATCCACGCGAACCTCAAATAGTCGGCTGTCGGTCGTATAAACGGAACTTTTTTCCGACTTGATCGAACCATCAATGAGAGAAGATTGTGCACATCCCATGAATCGTGTTTTTCATGCAGGACCTGTAGAATCCCCGTGTCTTTACGGTCGATGCCAGCGAGGTAATGGGTGATAATGATGTCTGTCGCGTATCTGATATGGGGGAGATCAACATCACCCTCATTTGATAGAGTTGTGGAAAGATACTGAACGCCATCTGCAGCGAGATTGGCCATCCCGACAAATGAATCAATGCTGCCTCCCAAGATTGTTGGCGCCACCAATCTTTTTTGTTTCGAAGCGTCAACGTTTTTCAGTACGTATGCCGCAGCGGCATCAGGACGGTTTTTTTGGCCCTGGGGTGATGAAAGGATACTATGCTGCATACTTTCGCAACTCGTTGATAATCGCCCTTGCGCTACAACATGCCTCTATGAAGAGGCAAATGCTTGTTGGGTCGTTTAAGGGCATTCGTTTAAGGCAGTCTTCAAAAAGCGACTCAATGGCATTGAGGGCTTTGATGATTGCCTGATGTTGATCCGGATTCATTCGTGCGTATGGATTTAATAGGGCTTGTCGAATGTTCGGACCAACCCGTCCGTCGGGGCCCCAGATCTTCCAGATTTGACGCTTCTCGTCTTCGGTGAGGCGCATTTTGAAGTATTCTCCCATAGCTCGTAAGGTCTATATCCCCTCTGCCGGGGCATCCTTTACTGTGGCCACATACGCTTTCTTGCTGTGGTCGCTTCTATCAGAGCGATTTGGAGAGTTCTTGAGGGGTTCATCCTCTCCCATGGGGATCCCCTCCTTGCCAACGATCTCGGAAGTTTGAATGCTTTCCTCCTTCGAGATTGCATTTAGTCGTTGGCGTTGTTTGGTCAGTGTCTCCTTGAATGTTTTCCGACGTTCGCGCTCCTGCTGTTGGAGGTAGCGCAACTCTTGTTGGGCAACCCACTGCGGGGTGCAGACTTTCTGTAAAGTCTTTATTGCCTCATCGGCCAAGAATTTTCCGAATTCAGAGCTTTGAACGTTTGAGGTCGTGCCGGACATTTCTTTTGGTATGGGTATTGCGAACCGGATTTTAGTTCTTGGTTTCATGTCTTTTGGTTTTGTTTAAGTTTTTTATGCGCCAGTGGGTTGAAATTGCAGCGGTGGCTTTGGAGAGCCATTCTGGATTTTCACTTCGGGCAATGATTTCCACGGCTGCAAAATACTTGGGTGCGTTGGGGGATGGCCGCCCCAGTGGTTCGAGCAATTTTTTCGCAACCAAGGTGGGAATGTCATGGTCACCGAAGCCGAGAATCCTTGCGACTTCGCTGACAGTCAGCCGCCCGGGTAAGCGGTAGCGGCTGAGTGGGTCTGGGCTGCGGGGCGATCCAGCCGTGGAGTTGTTTGTGTGCATGATGCGATTGGTGTCTGCACCCAACTTGTGCTTCAGGCCGCATCGGCACAATTTTAACGCTATGCGTTGGAAAGACTGTTTTAAATCAGGCTATTAAACTTGACTTCTGCACCAATATTGTGCGCCTTCCTGCCGTGCTTTTTCTACCCATTCATCCCACTTTGACTGATTGAATTTCAATGAGAGCGTTGGTTTGAAGTCGTTGAGGTGACCCCGGCTCAAGCAAAAACATAATTCCGAGACGGCTCTGCTAGAAGGGTATTGGCTGCGGGCTCGTTCGAACTTCTTGCGGTGCGTTTGTGCAGGAAGCGAAAAGTCATACGGGCTACACGGATGCCACATGCCTGCATTTTCCTTAATCCAGCTCCCCATTAAGGTGTCCTGATCTCGCAGCACTTTCCACCATCTATGGATGCTGTTTTCTTTCAACTCACCACGATGGCTCTTGTATTCGGTAAATTTTATGCCACCGGGGTAGGAGAACGTTGCGCCTGTGACGTGCGTATCGGGATTATCCAGAAGGCTGACTGTCGCACCCACTTCTGAGTACCCTTCTTTTCGGGCGTAGTCCCGTATCGCTTGATCAAATCTTGGATCACGAAGCATGAAACGAAGAGTTCCTCCCATTTTTGAGACGGCCTGAAATTCTTTTTTGAGGCGGAGGGCGAATTGTTGCAACCAGTTGATATCTCGTTTGAAAAGTAAATCGAGGGCAGTGCCCGGGCTTTTCGAGGTTAGTGGAATCAGATCTACCACCAACTTGGACCACCTGGCTTGATTGACATGGGTTGCCAAGAAACCCAGCCACTTCTGTTTTTGCTCCCCTTGAATAAAGACTTCTGGATCTAGCGATTTTTGTTGCTCATTGAGGTCGGCGATCTTTTGGGTTTTCTCCACACACTGCTGCAATAGGGTCGTCCGCTTCCGTCGAAGCGCGCTGCGCTCGCAGCGGAGTTCATCGGCACTGAAGTGTGGCTCCTTGATTTTTACTTTACCGGACTTTCCCGTCTGGCTGGGAATGATAAGATTGATAAAGTGTTCGCGCCCCTCCAGTCCCTCGATAATTTCGTGCGTCTTCTGGATCTCATTTCCTAACCGATCGAGTTCCCTGGCGATTGCGGCTGGCCTGCCCCCGGTTTCGATACTTACAAAATCGAATTTACACTGACGTTCGTCCAGACCCATCAGATTGTGGCAAATCTCTTGCGCGGTCATTCTTGCCAATTCGGAAGCAAGGGTGACAAGGAGAGGGCCCTTCTGATTCGAATTCAGAACTTTCGAGATTTCGTTGGGGGGACCGCAGGTCGCCAATGTCTCTACGATCACAGGAAATGTGTAACACGCAGGACCGAGAGCGTATCGTCGCTTTTCCTGAATAGGCATGGCTGCGTTTTATCGCCTGCCATTGAAAGAAAGTGGAGCTTGAAATAATTCGCGTGCCGCTGATGAGACGCCTCAACACGCTGCGATACCGCAGCAGTGGCGGAACTCCGTGAATCGAGCAAAAATTGTTGTGATCCTGATGGCCGGGGTCCGTGGCTCGAAATGGGACAGTGTTTCGAGAATTTCCTGCAGACGCTTGGCGATCCTCCGAGGAATAGTTCGATTCGACACCTCAGAACGTGTTGGTGAATCAATCTGTACGGTTTTCTGCAGCTATCTGCTCAGCATGAAATGTGATCAACTTCATCACACCCTGATTTTCGTACCACTCCAGAGGCATAGTAACGCGGTCCGCCGCCCTCGCATAAGCACGGTGGACGGCTTTAGAACCGTGACCCAAATGGGCCATGGCCTCGCGTTCCGGCATGCCGGCGCGTTGTGCGCGTTCCGCCCAGGCATACCGGTAGGAGTGGAGGACGATCCCGTCGGGCAAGCGCGCTTTCACCCGTTTCGTCCAAAAGTAGTTGCTCCGCTTGCTCTCCTTCAGCGCTCGGAGGTGCGGGAAGAGTGGACCTTCGGAAGGAAGTTGTTTCAGAACCGATTCCAGAGCCTCACCGATGACCAAACAGGCATTTCCTTGTCCGGATGATTTCAGTTTTTGCCGGTCATAAAACAGGCGACGGGTATTCCAGTCGATATCCTCGGCCCGAAGATTCGCGATATCGGTCTGACTTCCTCCCGTATGCCACAGGAGTTCAAAGAAAACCCGATATTCCTCGTTCGGGGTCATCTTCAAAACCGCCTGGTGCTGTTCGAGCGTGATCCCATGGCGGTGCCCGTAGCGGATTTTCGGCCAAGCCTTCCTAGAAAGAATGGGCCGCAAGATCCACTCCAGATCCAGTGCGCGATTGTGGAGGATGCGGAGTTGCACATTCGTGGACACCCCCGCCTTGGGGTGGGTGAACACCTCCAGAAAGTCGCTGGAGCTCGTTTCCACCAACCGCAGGTTCATCAAGCGATGAACTGGAGTGCTCCGAAGAAATTTCTGGAATCTTTCCTTTGTGTTTCCTTCGTAGGTGCCATCGATCAACCTCGCCACATCCCCCCAGGTCCTTTTGCCGAACCGTGGGTCTTGCGCTTGGAGGTATACCTTCGCGAGTTCACGGCTCAGAGTAGGCTGGGCGTGAGCTTCGTTCTTGGCTTGGAGGAGCCTTTTTGCTTCAGCGCGGTTTTTCGTGCCCAGACTCTCCCGTGCTCCAGTGTCGCAATTCTGGGCGTAGAAAGTGCCTTGGGACCGGTTTGAACGGCGGTAGAGGCGGTATTTGTCCTGCATGGTCTGGTTTCTCCGGGTTATGCAGAAAATTACCCGAATCTCCCGTAGCACCGTTACAGGGCAGTGGGGGAGTATAGGCCTCCTTGTGCCAGCCTTCTGACGAATGGTGGTTTTTCACTCCGAAAAGGGACACTTTCAGGGACACTTGCCCCAAAAACGGCCTTTTTGATGCCCTGCCAAAAACACGAGTCCCTGTATTCATCAGGGTTTGCGGGCGATTTGGAGTCATGGCGGAGAGGGTGGGATTCGAACCCACGGTGACTTTCGCCACTCCGGTTTTCAAGACCGGCGCGTTCGACCACTCTGCCACCTCTCCTGGATCGACGCGCAGCATGCCCGGCGTCCGAATGACGGAATCAACATGCGATGTCGTGCCCGTTCTCACAAGTTCGGAAGGGAAAAAAAGGGGTGTGCCGCAGACGCGGGTCCTGTTTCAATCTTGAAGCGATCCCCGCCGCCCAGTAGTCCATCCGCCACGCAATTGCCTTATGAAGCCCAAAATCGCCTTTCTTTTCTCCGGTCAGGGAGCCCAATCCGTCGGCATGGGTCGCGAACTCTGCGACGCCTTCCCCGTTGCCGCGAACCTCTTCGCCCGCGCGGATGACGTGCTCGGCTTTTCGCTCCGTACCGCCGCCTTCGAGGGCCCCGCTGAGGAACTGACGAAAACGTCCACGGCCCAGCCCGCCCTTTACGTTCACGGTCTGGCCGCCCTCGCCGCGCTGGAGGAACGCGTCGGAAAGATCCCCGCCACCGCCGCTGCCGGGCTTTCACTCGGCGAGTTTACCGCCCATGCCGCCGCGGGAACGTTTGACTTTGAAACCGGCCTCCAACTCGTCGCAAAGCGCTCCCGCTATATGCAGGAGGCGTGCGAGCGCACGGAGGGGGCCATGGCGGCGATGATCGGCGGGGAGGAATCCGCAATCCGCGACCTCGCCGCCGCTGCGGACGTCGATGTCGCCAATCTCAATGCCCCAGGCCAGATCGTCCTCTCCGGCGAATCCACCAAAATCGCGCTGGCGGTCTCTCTCGCCAAACAGTACGGCGTGCGCAAGGCGGTGGAACTCACCGTCGCGGGCGCCTTCCACTCGCGGTTGATGGAATCCGCTTACGAAAGGCTCCGCGCCGTGCTTGAAACGACGGAGCTCGCGATCCCCTCGATTCCCGTGATCTGCAACGTGGATGCGATCCCGGTTTCCGATGCGACGGATGTTCGCCGGGCCCTGGCGGATCAGGTGACCGGCAGTGTCCTTTGGACGCAAACGATGGAGTTCCTGCTGGATCACCTGCATTGTGATTTGTTCCTGGAATTCGGGCCCGGAGGGATCCTGGGCGGACTGATGCAGCGGATGCGGAAGGGAACGCGGGTTCTCAGCATCTCCAACAGCGCGGACGTGGAAATCGCGGCCGCAGAGCTTGCCTGAACCCCCGGTTCCTGCCGCCGGGCGTCCCCTTGCCGGGCTGCGAAGATTTTTTACAACTCCCCATCCTCCGGGTAGTTTAATCCACTATGCCCGAGATTCTTCCCAAGAGCGCATGGACGCCGTACACGGCGGCCCACTTGCTCAATCGCGCGGGCTTCGGAGGCACCCCGGAGGACGTCAACGCCGTCTACCGGCTGGGCTGCCCAGCCGCAGTGGAAACGCTGCTGCGTGGCAACGAGGATACCGACCTTTTCCCCGCCCCTTCCTGGGCCGTGCCCTTTGACTCGCTCGAGTACCGCGAGAAATTAAAGTCGGCAAGCGACGAGGAACGCCGGAAGCTCGAGCGCGAGCGCCGCGCGGATGAACAGGCCAACATCGTCTCGCTCCGCGCCTGGTGGATGGACCGGATGCGCTACTCCCCACACCCGCTCCGGGAAAAAGTCACCCTGTTCTTCCACGGTCACTTCGCAACGAGCTTCGAGAAGGTCAACTCCGCGTACCTCATGTACGTCCAAAACGAAACGCTGCGCGCCGCCGGGCTCGGCAGCTTCCGTGACCTCGTCAAACACATCTCCCGCGACCCCGCCATGATCCGGTGGCTGGATCTCAACCAAAGCCAGAAAAAGAGGCCGAACGAAAACTTCGCGCGCGAAGTGATGGAGCTCTTCACTCTCGGCGAAGGCAACTACTCCGAGACGGACATCCAGGAATCCGCCCGCGCATTCACAGGTTACCGCGTCGATCCCCGCACGCTCGAGTTCCGCTACGACCCGAACCAGCACGATGACTCGGAGAAAACGTTCATGGGGCGGAAGGGTCCGTTCAACGGGGACGACATCATCGATATCATCGTTGAACAATCCGCCTGCCCGTCGTTCATGACGCGGAAGATTTTTACATTTTTTGCCTACGAGAATCCGGAGCCGGAAGTGGTGGAGGTGTTTGCCGACATCTACCGCGCAAGCAATTACAACACGTCCGCTCTGCTGCGGGCGATTTTCCTTTCGCCGATTTTTTACTCCAAAAAAGCGATGCACTCGCAGGTCAAGAGCCCGGTGCAGTGGATGGTGCAGACGTCCAAGGCCCTCGACGTCCCCACGCCCGGCGGCGCCGCTCTGGAAGGCGCGATGCGCCAGATGGGGCAAGTGCTTTTCCAGCCTCCCAACGTCAAGGGTTGGGATGGCAACCGGGCTTGGATCAGCACGTCGACCCTCCTTTTCCGCTACAATCTCGCCGCGTACTTCGTGAACGGCAAACCTCCGGCCCTCGAAGGCATGGGCGGGAAAAAATCCGAGCCCATCCGCATCTCCATCGAACGGGTTGCCCCCCAACCCACCCGGGCGGATCCGGATGCGGTCCTCGACGCCGTCGCGTTCCGCATGTTCAACGCGCCGCTCACGCCGGCGGACCGCGCCCGCTTCCTCGTCTTCCTCGAGGAACGTCGGGATCGGCTCGACGACCACACCATCCGCGATCTGATGCTGCTCATGATGAGCTCGCCAGAGTTTCAACTCACCTAAGGCTGCCCTGAGGCCAACAGAGACCATCCCCACCATGCACCACACCCCAGCCTCCACGCTTCACACCCGGCGTCGTTTCCTCCGCACTACGGTGCTCGGCGGAGCCATGGCTTGGACTGTCCCGGCATTCATCGAAAACACGTTCCTCGCCCTCGACGCCCAAGCGGCAAACTCCGCCCTCCAAACCGCGACGGGACGCGATCAGCCCATCCTCGTCGTGCTGCAACTCGCCGGCGGGAATGACGGCCTGAACACGCTCATCCCGTACGCGGACGACGCCTACCGCGCCGCACGGCCAAAGATTGGATTTGCCCCGGACAAGGTCCTCAAGATTAACGACTATCTCGCCCTTCACCCGGAATTGAAGGGAATGCGGGGGCTCTACGACGAAGGCGCCTTCGCCGCCGTGCAAGGCGTCGGATACCCCAACCCGAACCGCTCCCACTTCCGAAGCACCGAGATCTGGGCCACGGCTTCGGATGCCAACAAAGCCGAGTCGCTCGGCTGGATCGGGCGTTACTTCGACAACTGCTGCCAGGGTGCAGACCCTGCCGTTGGAATCAGTATCGCCAAGGAATCCCCCTTGGCATTTGCCGCCGCGCAGCCGAAGGGGATCTCGTTCTCCAAGCCGGAGCAATTCCGATACATGAAGGAAGGGGCGTCCGACCCCGCTGCAGTCGATGCATTTTTTCGGGAGCTGAACGGAGCGGATAGCGACGCGCCGTCCACGATGACCGGTGGTGACGGGGGATCGATCGGGATGATTGGCGGAGGGGGAGGTCAGTCCGCCGAGATGAATACCGCCGACTTCCTGCGTCGCACCGCGCTGGATGCGCAGTTAAGTTCCGATCAGATTCTCGCGATTTCGAAAAAGACCACCGCGCAGAATACGTATCCCGGCACCGCACTCGCCAACAATCTGCAGCTCGTTGCCCGAATGATTGCCGGCGGAATGCCCACGCGGGTTTACTACGTGAGCCAGGGAGGCTTCGATACGCATGTGAATCAGGCGGCGTCCCACAGTCGCCTGATGACGGAACTGGATGCGGCGCTTTCGGCGTTTGTTACCGACTTGAAGGCGCAGGGGAATTTTGACCGTGTGCTGTTGATGACCTTTAGCGAATTCGGCCGGCGTGTTGCGGAGAACAATAGTGCGGGAACGGATCACGGCGCAGCCGCGCCCTTGTTTCTGATAGGAGGCAACGTGAAGCCGGGCTTCTTTGGCACCTACCCCAGCTTAACGAAGTTGAACGATGGCGACCTCATTCACACGACGGACTTCCGCAGCGTGTACGCCACCATCCTGGAACGCTGGCTGAGGGCCCCAAGCCAGAAAGTGCTCGGACGCCAATACAACCTGCTACCGCTGGTATAGCTGGAACAGGCGCAGGAGCCGGGGTCTCCAGACCCCGAAACCTTATGAAACGGTGGCGTCAGCTGCGTTTATCCTAAAGCCGGAATAAAACCGCAGATTTACAGGATTTACACAGATAAAGCATGGAATGGGAGAGACTTGGCTTCGGGACATCCACGATCGATTGCTCACCGAATGGGTGAGCAACCGCTCCATTGCCGTATATAATCAGCACGCTCGAGGACGTCTCGAATCGAAGTTCCTCCCATTCAGCCTTTTATCTGTGTAAATCCTGTGAATCTGTGGTTTTATCCTAGGTCTTAGGCTAGTCGCCTCTCAAACGGGGCCTGGAGCCCCGGGCTCCTTTCTCTCCAACAACTCACGGGCATGCCGCAGGATCGACTCCGTTTTTCCTCCGAGCATGCGCGCAATTTCCTCCTCGCGCTCGTTGCGTTCCACCGGATGCAGTTCGGAGAAAGTGCGTCCGCCGCGAACGACCTTGGAAACGACAAAGTGTTCCCGCGCGGAAGCAGCCACCTGCGGAAGGTGAGTGATGCATACTACCTGATGCGACTCCCCGATCTCCCGCATTTTTAGCCCCACACGCCGGGCCACCTCACCGCCCACGTTGGCATCGATTTCGTCGAACACCAGGAGCGGGATCCGATCCTGCGCCGCAAGCGCCGTCTTCAAGGCCAGCATGACACGGGAAATCTCGCCGCTCGAAGCAATCGAACGCAGGGGAGCCGCGGGCTCGCCGGGGTTCGGGGCGAAAAGAAACTCGGCAAGCTCCGACCCCCACGCGCCCGGTTCACACAACATTTCAAACTGGATCTCGAACCCCGCTTGCAGGAACCCGAGGTCGCGCAGTTGGTCACCCACCTTCTTCGCCAGCTTCGGGGCCGCTTTGCGCCGTGCTTTGCCCAGATCCGCCGCCGCTCCCGCGAGCGCCACGCCCGCTGCCGCGATCTCGCCCTCCAACGTCGTCAAACGCTCATCCCGGGTCTCGATCCGGCGCAAACGCTCCCCCGCCGCGGTGCCGAACGCAATGACGTCCGCCAGCGTCGACCCGTACTTGCGCTTGAGCACCTGAAGGCGGTCCAAACGCTCCTCCATCGTGCGGATTTGTTCGGGATCCGATTCGAGAGACCCGGCCACGTCTGCCACGGCGGCGACGACCGACTCCAGCTTCTCGACCGCCAGCGCATGCTCATCGAAGATCGATTGCGTTCGGTCGTCCAGCCGATGAAGTTCGCGGAGCAGGCGGGCGGATTCCGTAAGTTGAGAGAGGACATTGGCTTCTCCCTCCGCCAACCGCATTCCGATCTCCGCGCAAACCTCCGCGAGGCGTTGGGAATTTGAGGCCGCCTTGTGACGTGCGAGGAGCGGTTCTTCTTCATCCGCGTCGAGATTGGCATCGGCGATTTCGCGCACTTGATGCGTCAACGTTTCCAATTCCCGGCGCAACAACTGATCGTCGGCTGCCAACTCGTCCCGCTCCCGGCGCAGGTCCAGCCACGTTTTGCGACGGAGCGCCATCTCCCCGCGAAGATTCGTCGCGGAAGCAAAATCGTCGAGCAGGCGGGTTTGTTCCTCCCGGGCAAACAGCGATTGATGATCGTGCGGACCGTGGAGGTCCACCAATTGCTCGCCGAGGCGTCGGAGCAGCGACAAAGGGCACGCGCATCCGTTCACGAATTGCCGTGCGGGGCCGCTTGCCGAGAGAGTTCGACGCAGCAGAAGCTCCCCGCCTTCGCAGGGATCCACGCCGCTTTCGTCGAGAATCGCGCCGATCCCCGGCGCTTCGTCAAACGTCGCCTCCACGGCACACGACTCGGCACCGGAGCGGATGACACTTTTGTCTGCCCGTTCGCCTACCAACAATTTGAGTGCGCCGATCAGAATGGATTTCCCGGCGCCGGTTTCGCCGGTCAGCGAGATGAACCCGCGGCCGGGGGTCCAATCCAATTCCTCGACAAGCGCGAGGTTGCGGATGCGAAGGGCGGTAAGCATGATGAGGCGGAAACCTTAACACATAGCAGACTTCATGGCGGAATTCGAGATTACGTTCCTGGGAACTGGCACCTCACACGGGGTGCCCGTGATCGGGTGCGATTGCAACGTATGCCGGTCAACGGACCCGCGTGACAACCGAACGCGCTCGTCGGTTTACATCCGCACGCCCGAATGCGCGTTCGTGATCGACACCACCCCGGATTTTCGTTCGCAGTGTCTCCGCGAAAACATCCGCCATCTGGACGCCGTGCTCTACACCCACTCGCATACGGACCACATCCTGGGATTCGACGACCTGCGTCGATTTTGTGAGATGGATCAGAAGCGGATGCCGATTTATGCGGCGGCGGACACCATGGCCGACCTGCGCAGGGTCTTCGCCTATGCATTCGACACCCAGGTCTTCCGTTCGTATGTGAACCCGGATCCGCGGCTGATCGACGGGCGGTTTCATCTGGGGGAAACGGAGGTCCTTCCGTTGCGGTTGCCGCACGGGCGGATGATGCTCAACGGATTCCTTTTCCGCCGGGCGGGGCGCAATCTGCTTGCGTACATGACGGACTGCCACGCGGTTCCCGAGGAGGCCGCGGAGGTGGCGCGGGATTGCGACATTCTTGTGGTTGACGCCCTGCGCTACACCGCGCATTCCACCCACATGACGGTTGAACAGGCGCTCGAGGCCGCCGCGCGTGTTCGGGCGCGCCAGACCTATTTCATTCATATGTGCCACGATCTCCCGCATGCGGAAACCGACGCGGCGCTCCCCGAGGGAGTCGCGCTATCCTACGATGGGCTCCGCGTTGCGCTTTGAGCCCGAAAACGGATTTTGAACCACGAAGGACACGAAGGACACGAAGGGAATGCATTCCTTGGACAGGAGCCTTTTCGTGCAGATTCATTTCACTTAACGTTTCCGTCTTCGTGAGCTTCGTGTCCTTCGTGGGTAATTCCGGTCGCGGTGCTCGGGTAGAGGCCAGCGGTGGCGGTTTCCGCATTCTGGCCGGCGCTTTGATGTTCTTGTGCGTCTTCGGGCTGCGCGGAACGGCGCTTGGTGCACCGTCCCGGGAGGCGATGGCGACCGTCGTGGTGTTCAATGCCGCGGATCCCGTATCCGTTCAATTATCGCAAACGTACGCCGCAAAACGCCAAATCCCCGCACAGAACCTCGTTGGGCTTACCCCGCCGATGACGGAGGACATTAGCCGTGCGGATTACACCTCGACGATCGCCACGCCCCTGAGGAAAACATTCGCCGAACGCGGTTGGTGGCTCGTCCGAGCCGCTCCGGACGGAAAGCCGACGGTGACGTCGACGGCGATTCGGTTTGTTGCCCTGATTCGTGGGATTCCGCTCCGAATCGCGGCCGATCCCACCCGGCCGCCGGATCCGATCGACCAACCGGAACAGATCCGCTCGCGGAATGAGGCGAGCGTGGACTCTGAAATCGCCGCGTTGGCGGATTTCGATCGCACCATCTCGGGCATCATTCCCAATCCGTACGCGGACCGCTTTGCCCGGATCCTCGATTGGAAGGAAATGCCGGGACTCCTCCTCGTCGCGCGCCTCGACGCTGCGGATCCCGCCGATGTGACGCGGATGATAAACGATTCGGTCGCCACCGAGGCCACCGGTCTCTGGGGTTGGTCCTATGCGGACATGCGGGGACTGATCGATGGGCCCTACGCTGTAGGGGACGATTGGATCCGCGGGGCGGCATTGGACATGATGAAGAACGGCCTTCCGGTTATTTGCGACCGCGCGCCGGAGACCTTCGCGGCCCAATTTCCGGTGACAGAAGCCGCCGTATACTACGGGTGGTACACCGGGGACATCGACGGTCCGTTCGCCGATCCCAAGTTCCGTTTTCTGCCCGGGGCCATCGCAGCGCATATCCATTCGTTCAGCGCGACGTCCCTTCGAAATCCAGCGTCGGGCTGGACCGCGCCGCTGCTCGCCCACGGTGCCGCCGCGGCGCTTGGAAACGTTTTCGAACCGTACCTGGCCCTCACAACGAATTTGGCGACTTTTCAAGATCGCCTGATGCAGGGGTTCACCCTGGCCGAGAGCGCTTGGATCGGGACGCGCGGGCTTTCGTGGATGACCATTGTAGTCGGCGACCCGTTGTACCGCCCGTACGGGGTTTGGTCGGATGGGAGTACGCCCGCCGCAACGAACTGGACCCGCCTCCGCGACGCGGCGATCGCGGTGGATGGGGGGATCCTGAACGCGTCTGCGCCGCTCCAGGCGCTGTCGAAATCGACCGGCAGCCCATTGTTTCTCGAGGCGCTTGGGCAGGCACAGGCGCTCAACAACGACAACGATCTGGCGCTGGCCAATCTGGCCGCTGCGGGCGCTCTGGCAAAAAATGATGCGGTGCGCTTTCGGCTGGTGCTGGAGCGAACCGCGATCCTCGTGATGGCGGGACGGCGTGTCGCGGCCGTGAAACTTCTGACGGACAGTGTTCCGCGGTTTTCCGATCCCGGCCGTTCTTCCTACCTCAGCGGTCTCGCACGTCAGATCGATCCGGTGGGCCAGTCCGTGCCGAAACCGTGATCCCGATCGGGACAGATGCACGCGCGGCACCGATCGGGGAACTTGCGTGGCAGGCGCGGTGGGTGGCGGGCGAGTTCGGGTCGCAATTCCAGACCGAAGACGGACGCCGCGTGAACGTGCTGCATCCGGGGTCGTGGAATCGCGAGGCCGGACCGGATTTCCGTGCGGCCCGGGTGGCGTTTGATGCCGGAGATGCCCGCGAGGGCGATGTGGAATTGGACATGCGGGACACGGATTGGGAAGCGCACGGGCATGGGTCGAATCCTGCATTTGAAAACGTTCGTCTTCACGTGTTTCTGGAGCGTGCGAGGCGGGTGGGTTTCGCCCGGACCGCTGCCCAGCGCGCGGTGCCGCAGGTGTGCCTTGGGGATCATCTTCCGCGGGGAGGTCAGATCCCGCCCGGGGCGCGGCGGGTGACTTCGATGCTCCCTGAGCGTGAACTGGTGCGTCTGGTCGAGGCGGCCGCGGCGGTGCGGCTTCGTCGCAAGGCGGGCCAGTTGCGGTCGGCGATTGCCGTCCATGGGTTCGACGAGGCCTGCTATCAGGCGCTGGCGGCGGCATTCGGCTACAAGCACAACGCGATTCCCTTCCGCGCTCTCGCGCAGCGCGTGCCCCTTCGCGCGGCCCGGGAGGCGGACGGCGGGGCGATGTTGTTTGGCATCGCCGGGTTTCTGTCTGGCGAACGCTTCTGCGATTACGCGCCGGACACGCAGCGGCTTGCGCGTCGACTCTGGGCCCGCTGGTGGGCTCACCGTGCGCGGTGCCAGCGCCTCGTGCTGCCTGCCTCCGCGTGGACCTTCGGAGGCGTTCGGCGAGCCAATCATCCCCACCGCCGGCTTGCCGCTCTCCGGCTGGTGAGTCTGAAGTGGAAAGAATTTCGCCGCACCGTTTGCGTCGAGGATCCGCGCGCGCTCATCGATTTCCTGATGCAGTTGGATCACCCGTACTGGAGGATGCACGGTCGGCTCGACGACCCTCCCATGCCGCGGCCGACTGCATTGATCGGCCGGAGCCGGGCGATCGATGTGGTGGCAAACCTGTTTTTTCCCCTGCAGGTGGTCAGGGGTACGTTCGATGCCTCCCGGTACGCCGGCGTGCGCGCGGCGGGATCGAGCACCCCGGTTCGCGAGGCGATTCGCGGGTGGGTTGGCGAAGGCATTCCACCGGCTCGCTTCCTCCGCTCGCTCGCCCTGCAGCAGGGATTGATCGAACTGCGCACCCGCGGGGCGTGGAGGCAACCCGCGTGCGATTCCTTGCTTCCCGGCTCCCGGGGATTCAACCTGATGGCATGAACACGGGGATGAAAGAGCTCGATGGATTGGTCCTCAAGGGCGTGGACACGGCGGCGACGTGGTTGCTCGGCCTGGCTGTGTTGCTGGGGTTTGTCTTCGCCGCATTTGTCGTGGAGCAACTCATCAAGAGCGTTGCCAGAAAAACGGACGATTCCCGTTCGCACATCCTACTGCTGAGTGCGGACGTCGCCCGGATGGCCATTCTCATCGCGGGATGCATCTGTGCGCTGGGAACGCTGGGAGTGAATGTCAACGCGATCGTCGCAAGCCTCGGGCTCACGGGGTTTGCCCTGGGATTCGCGTTTAAGGACGTTCTGGGCAACCTGCTCGCCGGCGCGATGATCCTCTTTTACCGCCCGTTCAGCCGCGGGGAGCGAATCAAGGTGACGGACTTCGAGGGCATCGTGTTGAAAATCGACCTCCGCTATACGACGCTAGTGGGAGACGGGAAAACGTACCTCGTGCCGAACTCCAATCTGCTGTCCAATGTGATCACCGTGCACGACGCGACTGTGACGGCGACTGTCCCGCCCTCTCCGGAAAATCCCCCGCCGGATCCTCCATGATTCACGATCTTTACCAACTCCTCGCCCTCACGGCATCGACGGGCGCCTCCGACCTGCATATCACCGCCGACGCGCCGCCGATGATTCGGTTGAAAGGGATGCTCACACCGCTGGCCGACTACACGCTGAGCGGGGAGGATACCGGGGAATTGATTTTTGCGGTGCTCACCGAACCCCAGCGGCTGCGTTTCAACACGGATCTTGAACTCGACTTTGCGCTGCAGATTGAAGGGGCCGGACGATTCCGTGGGAACGCCCACCTGTCCAAAGGGGTCCTCGAGGCCGCGTTTCGTCATATTCCGGACGAAATCCCCGACCTCGCCACGCTCGGCCACCGCCCGGCGGTCAACGAAATTTGCACGCGCGAGCGGGGTCTCGTCCTTGTAACCGGGATCACCGGCTCCGGGAAAAGTACGACAATGGCCGCGATGCTCAAAAAGATCAGTTCCGAGCGCAGCGGTGTGATCGTCACGATTGAGGATCCCATTGAGTATGTTTTCTCGCACTCCCGCAGCATCGTGAAACAGCGGGAAGTGGGCCGGGATACGACGTCGTTTGCCGAGGCGCTGCGGCATGTCCTGCGGCAGGATCCCGACGTCATCCTGGTTGGGGAAATGCGGGATCCGGAAACCATCCGTGCAGCACTCACCGCGGCGGAAACTGGTCACCTCGTGCTGGCAACCCTCCATACCATCGATGCCCCGAAGGCGGTCGACCGCATTGTGGACGCGTTCCCCGGGGATCAGCAGCCGCAGATTGTCGCGCAGCTTTCCAGCGCATTGGAGGCCGTGGTTTCGCAGCGGCTTCTCGTGCGCGCCGATGGCAAGGGGCGTGTTCTTGCGACGGAGATTCTCACGGCGAACCACGCCGTTCGCACCGCGATCCGGGAACGCCGCGGCGAGCAGTTGGTGGGAATGATCGAAATCGGCAGCCGCGACGGCATGCACACGATCGATGACTCCCTGCTCGAACTCTTCCGCAATGGCGCGATTTCCGCCGAGGATGCCATCCATCAATCCCGGGAACGTGAGGCCATGGAGAGCGCGGTCGGTACGCCGCCCGCCGTTGCAAAGAGTCGGGGCCTCTTCCACTGACCATGCCGGCGAGCGGCAGATGGTCGGCTTCCCTGTTGGCGATTAGCACGCTGGTTGGCTTTTTGACCTCCACGCTCCCAACCATCGCGGATCCCGCGCTCGCTTGGGAACTGTCGCGACCTCCGAACGCCGCGGACATTGCCAGGATACAAACAGACGGATGGGCGTCCGCCCGCGATTCCCTCGGCCTCGCAATCACCAAAGCCTATGTGCCCGCATCCCCAGCGAGGTTAAGTTCCAGTGCCGCAGAGGCGTTTGGTCAATGGGTGGACGTCTGGTGTATCACGGACATGCTGGCTGGGACCGACACCGACGCCACCGCGGCTTATGTGCGTTTACACGCGGGTCGCGATGCTGCGAACCGCGTGGTGATGCGTCTGGCCGGGGTGGTTCCCGATCCCGAGGAAACGACGCTCACGCCGCAGGAGGCGCGGACGTTCGTCGAGAAGCGGCCCGATCTCCTTAAGGCATGGCTGCCGGATCCATCGGCCCCATCGGGTCAGTCCCTCTCCGCGATCGCCGGTCCTAAAGTTACCGCTGCGCTGATCGGCGACCCCAACTTTCGCGCGGCATTCCTTTCCTCGGTTGAAGATTCTGACCACCTTCCCGGCGTCCTTCGTCAGCTGAGCGAGATAAGTTCGGTTCATCCCGAGGCGTTGCGCGAATCGCCTGGGCTGGCATTGGCGATTGCGACGGTTTTTGACGAACTCCCGCCCCGCGAGTGGCCGCATCGGCAGGTTAAGGCGAGCGATGTTCCTACGGATTCCCTGGGGGCGGCGGAACGCTTTGCGTTTTGGCAGGAATCCCAACGCTCGGGCAGATTGCTGAACGATTTGTCCAAGCTTTCGGCTCGTGATCTGGTCTATGTCATCGACACCACGGTTCCCGCGTCGGAATTAGAGTGGGCGCGGAAGAACGTGAGGGAGAGCCGGGGAACCTTTGATCGCGTGTTTGAAAGCGTCGCATATAACACCGGGCGCATTGCACGTGCCGAGTTCGTCTGGCCGGGTGGGGGTTACACGCTGGAGGCGATTCGCGCGCAGGGTGGCATCTGTGTCGATCAGGCTTACTTTGCAATGCTTGCGGGCAAAGCGCGGGGATTGCCCACGTTGTTTTTCACCGGTCACGGGGACAATGGCGGGCATGCGTGGTTTGGGTACCTTAAGGGGGAAGGTCGTTGGGTATTAGATTGCGGGAGGTACGCGAACGAGAAATATGCCACCGGCACCGCTTGGAATCCGCAGACGTGGCGCGGGGTGACGGATCACGACTTGCGTCGAATGGCGGGTGAAGGGCGTGGCAGCGGCAATCCTGTTGCGGCGCGACGCGACCTTGCGGTGGCGTCCGCCTTCGAGCGCCGCGGCGAATCTGCGGCCGCTTCCGTTGCATTCGACGGCGCGGTTCGAGCGGCGCCGGATGCCTGGGAAATCTGGGAGGCGAAGGCGGGCTTTCTCGATCGCTCGGGCGCTTCCTCCGCTGAGCGGCGGGCATTTTGGTCCGCGGTGACAGACCAGTTTCGGGGCGATGACGATGTGGTCGTACGCGGTCAGAAAGAGTTGGCAAGTCTTGCGCGCGACGCGGGGGATGCTGAGGGGGCAGAAAAAATTGAGGAGTCGATCGTGCGGCGGAATCGAAGGGATCGCGGCGACTTAAGCGTCGAAGTCGTCGCCACCCAACTCGATACACTCCTCGCGCGCGGCGATCTTTCCGCAGCATCCGACGCGCATCAGTCCGCGCTTCGACAACTCGGGCGAGGCGCCTCCGGCGATTTTTTCTATCGTTTAACCCGGCCGCTGGCGACAGCACTCATGGCCAGGGGAGACCGGAGAGAGGCGGCAGAAGCCGTTCGCGCTGCGCGGAGGGTGCTCCGACCACAAGCGGGCTCGATTCTGGATCAGGACCTGCGCGCTCTCGAAACTTCTGCGCAGTAGCCCGGACGTCAGCGCTTGCGGACGGCGTTCTTCTTTTCTTCGGCTTCTGTCTCGATGCGCCGAACCTCCGATGCCAACTGGGCGCGGAGTTGCTCGACCTCCGAAACATTACCCTGTGCGCGGGCGGCGGTGATTTGACCCTCCAAGAAGATCGTCTTTTCGGCCACCTTCGCCCGGGAGAGAGATTCGATCTCTGCGATCTCCTTCTTCTGTTCGTCGGTGACTTTTACCGTGGGCGACTCTTTTTCCAGTCGACTCATGGCGAGTTCGTAAGCGGATTTCATGGGGTGCATCCTAACATATCGTTGGTCGGGGCTGGCAAGTTCTCGCGGAATGCATTTGCGCCTGATCGCCGGGTGAGGTAGTTCCGCGGTACCATGTCCATCACGCTGCTCAGCACCGATTTCGACGGAACGCTTGTGGGTTTTAACACGCACAGCGCCTGCCCGCGCAGCTTTGCCCGCATGATTGAGGCGCACGTCGGGGGCGGTGGGATCTGGGCGATTAACACGGGCCGGTCCCTTATTCACCTGGACGAAGGTCTGTACCGTTTTGATCCCCCGGTTCAGCCGCAGTACGCCATTACCTTGGAGCGGGAGATCTTTCACAAAGGCGACGGCGGGGTTTGGGAGCCTCTCGGGGACTGGAACCGCATTTGCGAGGAGCGGCACGACCGGCTGTTTACCGAGTGCACGGAGATGTGGGAATTCGTCGCGAGGCTTACTCGCGGGCGCCACGATGTGAGTGTGATTCCCGGGGAAAAGTATCCGGAGGGATTCGTCACCCGGAGCGAGGCATTAATGTCGGAACTGTGTGCCCAGCTTGATGCGATGGGCAGGCACCATCCGGAGTTCGGCTACCAGCGGAACACCGTTTATCTGAGGTTTTGTCACCGCGCCTACAACAAAGGCACCGCACTGGCGGCTTTGGCGAAGGATCGCTCCGTGCCGCGGGCGGAGGTGATGGCGGCGGGCGATCACTTTAATGATCTGTCCATGCTGGACGCGTCTGCGGCGGCGATGTGCGCCTGTCCGGCAAATGCGATCCGGGAGGTAAAGGACCGCGTCCGATTGTCGGACGGTTATGTCGCCGGGAAAAACTTCGCCGAAGGAGTGGCGGAGGCGTTTGAATGGTTCGAACGCTCCGCCACCGAATCGGTGAAGTGAAGTACCTGCGGAGGCTTAGCCTTCGGAAGACGTTCCGTTCGCCAGCGCGTAGCGGCCTTTGCCGAGCTTGGTGATTTCGGACATCGTCTTGCCGGTCGTGCTGAACCAAACGTGGAGATTCGAGGGTTCACGTCCGATTTCGACTGCGAGATCGCGCACGCTCACGCCTGCTGCACCTGCGGCCTGAAGGGCCTTCAAAATTGCTTCACGGAGTCCGCCCGTTCCGCCTGGACGACGTCCGGGTTTCTGCGCCTTCGGGGCTTTCGGAGCCTTGGGCGCCTTCGGAGTTTTAGCGGCTTTAGGAGCCTTAGGAGCTTTCGGGGCCTTGGCGGGAGCGGCGACCTTTGCGCTCTCAGGCTTCACAGCAGGCTCAGCGGGGGACTTTGCGGCTGCTGCTTTTGGGGTCTTTTTGACGGCTGTTTTTCCGGCTGTTTTTCCAGCTGGTCTGCCGACTGGTTTGCCGGTCGAGGTCGCTTTGGCGGCCGTTGGGCTCTTTGCAGCGGCGGGGGATTCCCCACCAAAGGCGCCGGAGAGCTCTGCGTCGATTTTATTGAGTTGTTCGGTCAACGCTGCGCGTTTTTCAACGAGTCCGGTGATATGGCGGAGCGTACTGGCATTAAGTTTGGAAAAATCCATAAGCGCGACTAAATAAGTCATTACTAGCAAGTGGCAAGCGTTAATTTTACCGGACCCAATGATGAAGTGGTTCTGAATGAGGCGCTTCGTGACATCCCCGCAGGCTTAGGAGGTGGCTACAATTGAAGCTAACGAACCTTCGCCGGGCGTCCCTCCACCGCTCGTTCGGAGTCGCTGAGCCGCTGCTGCAAATGCATGAACCCTCTGAACAGAAGCGGCTTTCCCGTGTGATCAACGCAGCGACCGACCCGGGAGCGGCATCGAATGATCGAATGTACTGAATGCATAAGAATGGGCGTCGCAAAACATCCTGTTTCCCTTTTCCCCGATCTACGCTAGGTTCCCCGCCCTGATGTCATTTTCCGGTTTAGGACTTAGTGAAGCCGCTGTCCACGGCGCCCAGTGCATGGGATTCTCCGATCCCACGCCCATCCAATTGCGGGCGATCCCCGTCGTGCTCACCGGGAAAGATCTGATTGCCTCCGCTCAGACTGGAACAGGGAAAACTGCGGCGTTCGCACTGCCGGTTATTTCCATGTTGGATCACCACGAGAGCACGCGCTGCCTGGTGCTCGAACCCACGCGGGAGCTTGCAATGCAGGTGGAGACGGCTTTCCGGGACTACGGGAGATTTTGCGATCTGCAGGCGGCACTTATTTACGGCGGCGTGGGCTATGAAAAACAGCGCGAGGCGCTGCGCAACGGTGCGGATATCCTCGTCGCCACCCCGGGCCGACTCCTCGATCATCTCCAAAATGGGGACGCTTCGCTTAAGGGGATTCGCCATGTCATCCTCGACGAAGTCGATCGAATGCTCGACATGGGCTTCCTCCCCGATGTCCGCCGAATCCTCGAACAGTGCCCCAAGGAAAGACAAACGCTGATGTTTTCCGCCACGATGCCCGAGGAAATCGAACGCCTCGCCTCATGGGCCCTGCGAGAACCGGAAAAAATTGAGATCGGCTTCCGTCGCTCGCCCGCAGAGACGGTCACCCACGCTTTCTACCCCGTGGCAGCAGACCAAAAATATGAGCTGCTGCACGCCCTGCTCGAACGAACGAATTTTGATAGCGCGCTGATTTTTTCGCGTACAAAGGACGGAGCGGACCGCGTCGCGCACAAACTGAAAACCGCAAAGCACGCGGTGGCGGTCCTGCACAGCAACCGCACGCAGCGGGAACGGATCGAGGCGCTGGAGGGGTTTAAGTCCGGCAAATATGAGGTCATGGTCGCGACAGACATCGCCGCACGCGGGATTGACGTCGCCGGCGTGAGTCATGTGATCAACTATGATGTGCCGACGCATCCCGAGGATTATGTTCACCGCATCGGTCGAACAGGCCGGGCGCAGACGGTCGGGGATGCCTTCACGCTGATCACCGCTGACGACTACGACTACGTGAAGTCCATCGAGCATTTCATTGGCCAGAAGATTCCCCGTCTGAAGTTGGATAACTTCAATTACACGTTTTCGACGATCTTCGACGAATCGAGTTCCGCTGCTGCTGCCAAGGCCGCCCGCACCGCAGGCTCCCGCTACGGCAAACGGCGCCGTTGATCCCTTTCCCCGCCGAGTGGACCCGACGAGGCAAATGAATCGTCGCGATCAAAAGTCCGAGGCGCGGAAATTCGACCGAAGTTATTTCGACCGTTGGTATCGCGACCCCCGCCACCGCGTGGGGTCGGGTGCCACGACCAGGCGTCGCGTGGCGATGGTGGTGGCCGTCGCTGAATACTTTCTTGAACGGCCGATTCGGTCGGTTCTTGACGTCGGATGCGGGGAGGGTCAATGGCAGCCGCTGCTCGCGGCGTTGCGCCCGCGCCTGCGGTATACGGGGGTGGATTCGAGTGAGTATGCGATTGCGCGATTCGGGCGTCGGCGGAATCTTTTTCCGGGGACCTTTGGCGCTCTGGCGGAGCTGCCGTTGGCTTCGTCTTACGACCTCGTCGTGTGCAGCAATGTGCTCGCGTACGTGGATCGATCGGAACTCCTTCCCGGCCTTGGCGAACTGGCCAGGCGGACCGGTGGGGTCGCATTCCTTGAGGCTTACGATTCGGGACTGGAACTCGATGGGGACGCCGAGGGCCTGGATTTGCGGAGCACCAAATTTTATCGCGCCATCTTCCGCCGGGCCGGTTTCACACCCTGCGGGCCGCATTGCTACGCCGGGCCGACCCTTGGAGAACGGGTTACCGCGCTCGAAGCCGGGCGCTAACCCGAATGGGTAAAGCGTGGTTCCGGGGACGGATTGGATAACCGCAGATTAACAGGATTTGCGCAGATTTTCTCGTGGCTCAAAGCGAGGCGCTTGTATGCCAACGAGGAGGAGGCAAAATTCGCGATGCCCTTCCATCGCGGCACCGCGCACGGTGTAGGTTTATGGGTCCTTTTTCATAAGATCTGCGAGCTTCGGCGAAAATCTGCGGTTAAGAATCGCGGAGTGGACTGGGCAATGCCGCAAGGCGGGAACGTAGCTCATCTGCCGGGATCTCGTTCTCCCACCGGCTGATCGCCAACGCGGCCACCCCGTTCCCTATCAGATTCGTGACGGCACGGCCCTCACTCATAAAGCGATCCACGCCCACCAGCAGCGCGAGGCTTTCAATCGGAATCGACGGAACAATGGAAAGCGTCGCAGCGAGCGCGATGAAGCCCCCACCGGTCACCGCACTCGCCCCCTTTGAGGTGAGCATCCCCACGAGGACGATGGCCATTTGCTGGTGGAAATCGAGGGGCGTATTGGTCGCCTGCGCGAGAAACACCGCCGCCATTGCGAGGTAAATATTCGTCCCATCCAAATTGAAGCTGTAGCCCATGGGAATCACCAAACCCGCCGTGCCGGGCTTGCAGCCGAGGCTCTCCATTTTGCGAATCATGCCGGGAAGGGCGCTCTCACTCGAACTGGTGCCGAATACCAAAAAAATCTCCTCCCGAAGATAAGCAATGAGCCGGAAAATCGAGAACCCGGCCACCCGCGCGATCAACCCCAAGCCCAGGCAAACAAAGAGGATCGCCGCCAAATAAAAACTCCCCATCAACTGCAGCAGCTTCGCGAGCGATCCCAAACCAAAGCTCCCCACGGTGAACGCCATCGCACCCAATGCCCCAAGCGGAGCAACCCGGACGATCATCCGCATGATGCCGAAAAACAATTCGGCGGCAGACTCGATGGCCGCAAGAAATGGCTTCCCCCGCTCCCCCATCGCATTAAGTGAGCACGCGGTCAGCAGCGCCACGAAAAGAACCGGCAGAATCTCCCCGCGCGTCAGGGCCTCAAAGAAACTCACCGGGATGATGTTCAGCAGGAACTCCCCAATCGAATGCGTCTTCGCGGACGCTGCGAGCGCATGGCTGGCATCCACCGCATGGTGATCAAGGCTGCGGATGTCGATGTTAAATCCCGCCCCAGGCTTGAGCACATTCACCACCACAAGCGCCAACAGGAGGGGAATGGTCGACACCACTTCAAAGTAAACCAGCGTCTTTCCTCCGATGCCACCCAGCTTGCGAAGGTCGGACATCGATGCGACGCCGTGCACGATCGTGCAGAACACGATCGGCGCGATGATCATCTTGACCAGCTTAATGAACCCGTCGCCCAAAGGCTGGAGCGCAACCCCGGCCGAGGGAAAGAACCGCCCGATCAGGATCCCGATCGCAACCGCAATGAGCACCTGCACATACAGGATGCGGGTCCACGGCTCCCGCGCATGACCATCCGCGCGCATCCCACAAAGTCGGCTCAGTCGCCGTCCGTCAGCAGGAAATTCTTAAACTGCCAGGGATCCTCAGGGTCAATCTCGGGACGGTTGTACCCGTTAAAGGCGCTCGCGTAATGCTTCAGCGGCGTCCAGTCGGAAGGCGTGGAGATGAACCGACCCAGATACGGCTTGGCGATCGACAGCACAAAATCGTGCGGCAGATCGTCTGGCAGGCAAATGCCGCGATCCGGGTTTTGGATCATCCACATGCTTGCGGCGACGACAGAAATGGCCACCTGGATCGTCGTGGCGTTCTGATGCGGCACGAGTCGACGGGATTCTTCAATCGACATGTCCGATCCGCACCACCACGAGGTAAAGGGGTGCCCCATCAGCAGCGCCCCGAGGATGTCCGAACCGCTGATCACCTCATCGGTCATGATGCGGATCCGCGGTTGCAGCTGATAGTTGTCCCCCCGCAATTCATGCAGGCTCGCAATGGCGGCATCGCACGGACAGTACGCATAGTGGACGGTCGGGCGGTAAATGGTGGTGTCGCCCTCGCGAACGGAAAGTTTTTCCGTGATGCTGAACGCCTCCCCATGGCGAACGACCATGCCCACGATGTTGTAATCGGGGACCCAGCTCGACACGAAGGTGTTCATGCCCATTCTTGCCAGGCAAATCTGGCTCCCGGGTCCGTCCGAATGCTCATACGCAAAGGCCGGGAGCTCCTTCTCGTGCGTCCCCCAGCCCATTTCCGCCGTTGTGGTCCCTTCTTCGCGGAAGCCCTCCACGCTCCAGGTATTCACAAACTCCCCGACTTCCTTCGGCTTGTCCGAAATCTGCGTGTCGCGCTCGCTGCAATGGATCACTTTGACCCCGAGCTCATGGGCAAGATGGTTGAATGCGAGCGCTTGCACATGCGAAGTGATTTTCTCCGCGACGGCGGGCTCGAGCACATTTTCCGCAAGGGCCTTTTCCGCGATGTCGAGCAGAGCCTGCTTCGTAAAATGGCTGATCAGCCCGGGGTTCGCCCCGTGCTCGAGGACGGCGGTGGCGCCGGGTTCCGACCACGACGCTTTGAGGCGGCGGAGGTTCATGTGGCGCCAGTAAAGCGTCAGGCGCGTGGGATCCGCATTCTTCGCATGCTCGTACGGATCCCACAGTTCCACCGACGTGTTGATGTAGAGGACGCCGTTCTCGTGGCACCAGGTGAGGAGCTCCGCGCAGTCAATGTTCCATGCGAGATCGATGAGCAGGTCGCCGCGCGAGAGGTGCCGAGACAACACCTCGCCGAGGTTCTCCGGAGTAATCCGTTCCCTGACAAAGCCAACGCCTTGTTCGATCCAGGGCCGCAGCGCAGCTTCGTTCGGCTCGAAATCCATGATCGTGATATTCTCCGCCGGCACGTCGATGTGCTTGCGCAACACCGGCAGCGTGCAGCGGGCCACGGCGCCAAATCCGAGCATCAGGATCTTGTGGGGAAACGGGGTTTTTTCCATGAGCGGGAGTTATTGAACCGCCTCCATGCTGTCAAGTGACCCAAAGTGCCGATTTTGGAGAAAACGGCATCCTACTCCGAAGAATCCGCCTGGCTGACCGGTGACGCTTCACTCCGGTGCGATTTTCCCCCGTGCTTTTTCTTGTGCCCACCGGGACCGTCCTCCTTTTCCTCGGATGGAATCCGCGGGAGTTGCGGTACTTCGCGAATGCTGCTCGAGATCAGGCCGCTGGCAATCGCCCGCCGTTCGACGCCGTCCACCAGCTCATCGATGTGCTTGCGTGGCTTTGAAAGCACTTCGTAATCCGCAAAAAGACGCCGCGCAAATTCGAAGATCCGACCGTTAATCCGCTCGTCGCTCCCGCGGCGATAATGGACTTTGTTTGACCGCTGAAACATCTCGCACGCGGCTCCGATGACGATCGTCATGAACGCCACCCCCAGGCACTCCTCCCAAACGGTCACGAACCGGGTGAATCGCGAAACCGGCATGATGTCGCCGAAGTCGGTGGTCGTCACCGTCGTGAACGAATAATAGACCGAGTCGAAATAGCTCATCTTCCCCTTCGGATCGAAGGAATCCGGTTCGATGAAGGACGCCGCTTTCGTGAGGAGTGCGAATGCGAAAACCGTCGCGAGAAACACCATGAGCGTTTCGGTGAAGTGGTTGACCAAACAGTCCGTGCGCAGCAGTTGGCGGCTTTGCTCGAGGCGTTTGCGAAGTTTGTCCATCGTCTGATGAAGCCGCCGCATGCGGTCGTTGTTGAGTTTGACGACGTCGGAAATCAGTTCGCCCGCCTCCTTGAAATAAGCGTAGTCGTCCTTGAGTCCTCGCTGCCAGGCGGCCTCCGCGAGGCCGATGCACAGGTACTCGGCGTTCTTCTTCGTGGACGGGATGCCATCGACCAATTGCTCGATTCGTGAAAGCACCCCTTCGCTTACGGGCATGTTGAACACCGTGCTAATCACGCCGAACACGCCCCACGACCCGAGGATCGCCAGCCCCAAGCCGAGACTCAGCGCCACCGTGGGATCAAGCACGCCAAACTCCAAAAACTTCGCCGCGGTAAAGGTTGCCGCGATCATGAGCGTGGGAACCCAGTAGCCGAGGCGAGGGATCCGATTGCCCCAGCTCACGAAAGTGAAAAGGACAATGGGCCAGCTGGTGAACAGCACGAGGATGAGCCGCCAGCGTCCGAGTTCCGGTGCGGCCCGGCGCACCATGCGGAGTTTTTTGCGGACCGGCGTGGCCTTTTCCTCCGGACGGGAGTCGGTCGTCATCCGCCACGCCTTTCACAGCCGCGTCTCGCATTCAAGCGTACGACGGAAAGATTTTCGTCACCGGAGCGGCGGCGGCGATGTTCGTGCTCGGGAGAAACCAGATTTTTGCGTTGCCGCGCTTGCGTCCCCGTCGAAGTTCGGCCAATTTCAAAATTCCAATCCGCGATTTGATGAATAACCCGATGGCCTCCTTCACACGCATTTTGCTCTTCACCTCGCTCGCAGCGGTGACGCTATTCCTCGGCGCCTGCGAGACGATGCCCACGGGTAAAAAGAACTCGTTCACGTTTGATCCGCCGGTGACGAAGCCGCAGAATCCTGCGGCAGTGAAAATGAAGCTGAGCACCGGTGCGCAGCGGCTTTACATTGTCGAAGGCGACAAGGTGTTGCTCGCGACCCCGGTGACGGTGGGCAAGTCGGGCACGCCGACCCCGAGTGGCAACTATACGATCTACTCCAAAACGGCCGAACGTCGTCGCGTGAGCAGCCCTGGCGCGGGATATCCGATGACCTATTGGATGGAGTTCAAATCCGCGTATGGGTTGCATTGGGGCTTCATCAAGCCGTATCCGTCGACGCACGGGTGCGTGCGGCTGCCGCTCAACTCCGCCCGCAAAGCGTTTTCGATTGTCCGGGTGGGGACGCCAATTTCGATCGCCTCCAGCCAGCCGTGGGATGCAACTATCGGCAAGACGCTGCCGGTGCTCGACGACAGCCACCTCCAGGATCCGCCGAACTCGTACATGCTGAGCTCGAAAGTCTTCAGCGACGCGCG
>Ga0247836_1000468_pt1 | contig 74517 bp, 64 predicted proteins | sample LaCruzMarch2015__4_FD_187116 | JGI IMG/M metagenome (GOLD analysis project Ga0247836, IMG submission 187116) | Freshwater microbial communities from meromictic Lake La Cruz, Castile-La Mancha, Spain - LaCruzMarch2015_14m | ecosystem: Environmental > Aquatic > Freshwater > Lake | place: Spain... | reverse complement strand
GGAAGCCATAGCGGCGCACACTCCACATGAGCGTTATGCGGCAGCACACCTTGGTGCGTTACGCGCCGCTGCGGCAGTGCTCGCCGCCCGTGCCCAAGTGGCCCTGAGCCCACATGGAGGCCCACATGGAGGCCCACATGGAGGCCCAGCGAGGCAGCGCATTCGTAGCGCGTGGGAAGTACTTACCGAGGTCGCACCTGAATTTGGTGAGTGGGCAATTTTCTTTGCCGCGGGTGCCCAAAAACGCGCATCAGCACAAGCAGGTATTCCCTGTGTTACCGCACGGGAAGCTGATGACCTCGTCCGTGACTCACAGCGATTCATCTTCGAAGTAGCTACATCCCTTGACGCACTTGTACAAGGGCGTCTGCCTTTAGAAACCTGCAACTCTGATTCACCTTCTCAATTTCTACGCGTGAGCTGAGCGAGCAGTCGTGGGGGTTTCACCAGATTCGTTTGCCCATTTACAGGTTGCATCGGGTTATTCACTGCAATACGGGGTATCCCGACCCGACACACTTGTTGATCATGCCGCAGCCCTTGGGCAGAAAATTATTGGTCTCACCGACCGTAACGGACTTTATGGCGCGGTTCAGTGGGCTCGAGCGTGTTCGCGCAACGGAATTTCTCCCGTAATTGGAGTTGATCTTGCAGTTGAGCGAACTGAATCAAAAGTAGTCTCCGGAAGTGGTGCTCGCCGAACACCGGCACACGGTGGCCAGTGGATTGATGAAACAAAGCCGCGGGTAATTCTGTTAGCCACCGGGGCGCAGGGCTGGGCATCGTTGTGTCGTTTGGTTTCCGCAGCACATGAAAAACGCGGGGATCCCGTTCTTTCCTGGCAGGCGTTAGCCCAACATCACACGGGAATAGTTGCGCTGCTTACTGCTGAGTCAGAAGTTGGACAAGCATTACTTACCGGAAGGGCGCACCATGCTGACGCACTGCTTCGCCCTTGGCGAGCGATCTTTGATCGCTATCTCGGTCTTGTGGTCACTTCCCACTTAGAAAAATCAAAGTCAGGATTATCAACAGCAAAAGCTGCTCGACTACTGTCTTGGTCACGGGAAGTGGCACTGCCTGCCGTGTTAACAAATGCCGTTCGTTATGTCAGTCCCGAACAGGCGAAAGTCGCTGACCTCCTTGATTCAGCCCGGTTGCTGGTTCCTCTGGATTCGCGGCACGTGGTGGGCAATAGCCCGCAAGGATTTTTGAAAGATGCTGAACAAATGCATCACGTTGCCCAGGAGATTTGCCAACAGGGCGGTGAGCGTGATGCACATAAATTATTGCGTGACACCCAACACTTAGCCGAATATTGTGCACTAGATCCGGCACGAGACCTTGGTCTTGGTGACGTGTTTGTTCCCGAACTTGACATTCTTGTGAATCGCCCGGTTGCCGAACCAGAGCGCGAGGCGAATCACATCCTTTTACGCCGCTGCGAAGATCAATTGCCACAGCGTTACTCACACCCACATGATCGATCCGTTGCATCCCACCGGCTTGAAGCAGAAATGCGAACCATTACCCAATTAGGTTTCTCCGGTTACTTCCTTACCGTCGCCCACGTAGTTGACATGGTGAAAGAAAAGGGAGTGCGTGTTGCCGCACGTGGTTCAGGCGCCGGGAGTTTGGTCAACTATCTACTGGGAATTTCAGGTGTTGACCCCATTGCCCAGAACTTGCTCATGGAAAGGTTTCTCTCACCCCTTCGCCGGGTGCTCCCTGATATTGACATTGATGTTGAGTCCGAACGCAGGCTGGATGTCTATCAGTGGATCTTTGACAAATTTGGAACTGAACGCATTGCCACAGTCTCCATGATGGAGACCTACCGTGTTCGTTCAGCAATCCGAGATGTTGGAGCGGCATTTAGTTTGCCAGCCTCCGATATTGACGCTTTTGCTAAAGCATTTCCACATATCCGCGCTCGTAATGTGAAGTCTGCGCTGGTTGACCTACCCGAACTTAGGCACTCATCATTTGGCAAATTAGCCGCAACCGGTGAAATTGATAACTTCCTTGACTTGGTTGAAGCACTTGACGGGCTACCCAGACATATTGCAATGCATCCATGCGGGGTTGTGCTCTCGGATCTGACATTACTTGATCGAACTCCTGTGGAAAGTAGTGCAGCAGGATTTCCCATGTCCCATTTTGATAAAGACGATGTTGAACACATGGGATTACTCAAACTTGATGTGCTGGGTGTGCGCATGCAGTCGGCAATGGCCCACGCCCTCAACGAAGCAGAACGGGTTACCGGGGAGAGGCCGGTAATTGACGGGACCACACTTGATGACAAAGCAACATTTGAACTCATTCAATCAACTAAAACTCTGGGGTGTTTTCAAATCGAGTCACCGGGTCAGCGTGAATTGGTGGGAAAGTTTGCTCCAGAAACTTTTAATGACCTGATAATTGACATTTCATTATTTCGCCCGGGTCCGGTGAAATCAGACATGATTACACCATTTTTGCGGGCCCGACAAGGGTGGAATGCTCCGGTGTTTCCACACCCTGATCTTGCCTCCGCATTAACCGAGACTTATGGGGTTGTGGTTTTCCATGAACAAGTTTTACGGATCTTCAGTATCTTTTCTGGTTGTTCGCTCGCTGAAGCTGATGAATCCCGGCGGGCCATGGGATCTCCACAGGGCCAAAATGACGTGCGAGTGTGGTTTTATCCTGCAGCACTCGCACGCGGCTACGACATTGACCATATTGATCGGGTTTGGGAAATTCTGCGATCATTTGCCTCTTTTGGATTTTGTAAAGCGCATGCGGCCGCTTTTGCGCTACCCACCTATCAAAGCGCGTGGTTAAAAACCCACCACCCGGAGGCTTTTTACTGCGGCCTGCTCACCCACGACCCCGGTATGTACCCCAAACGATTAATCCTTGATGACGCTCGAAATTTTGGGGTCACCATTTTGGGTCTTGACGTTAATGAGTCAAATCACGTATTTCACCTTGAGCAACTCCCTGATTTGAGCTTTGGAATTCGAATTTCTTTTACTGATCTAAAAGAAATCTCCGAGGCTGAGATTGAGCGGCTTATTACGGGCCAACCGTTTTCTTCACTTTCTGATCTGTGGTTGCGTGCACGCCCCTCCCGCCCAGTCGCCGAAAACTTAGTGGTGGCTGGCGCTTTTGACAGCCTTTACGGTTTCACTCAGCGAAAAATGCGTGGGCAGATCACGCGGCGGGACCTGCTTCTTCAAATTGCCGATCTTGATCGCAGTCACGGGAAAAGTGCCCCGGTGGCGCAACTGAGTTTTGACGTCACAGATAGTGACAGTGGTGTTATTGCGTCAGGTTTACCTGAAATGACAAGTGCACAGCGGGTGAAATCTGAGTTAGAGGTTTTAGGCCTTGATGTCAGCGGTCATGTCATGGACTTTTATTCAGACGTTGTGAAAGGCCTGAACATCGTTCAATCACGGGATCTGTTGAACTGTCGATCTAAGGAAATCATTTTTATTGCTGGAGTCAAAGTTGCAACACAAATGCCACCGATTCGTACTGGTAAGCGGGTGGTCTTTCTTACTCTCGACGACTCAACGGGTCCGGTTGATGCAACTTTTTTTGAAGATGCCCAAGGTCCTTATGCCCATGATCTTTTCAATTCGTGGATTCTGTTAGTTCGTGGTGAAATCCGTAGGACCGGGCCACGGGGGGTCTCATTGCGCGCAACCGGTTGTTGGGAGTTGGGAGGTGTTAGGCGTTTGTGGCTTGACGGTGGAATTGCGGCGGTCAACGAATTGGTTCTCACGCACCAGGTTCCTGATCGCGGTACACCGCATAAACGAATTGCCCGTATTCACGGAAGCGGGTTTAAACAGTCTGCTTATGCTGATATTAAGACCCCGATTGCGACCCCGCCAAGTAAGTTGTGGCACATAAGCCCCGGGACTCCCGGATGGTGAAGGCATTAATAGCGAAGGTATTAGTCGAGATTAAGGAGCGCACATGAGCAGGAGTCAAGTGCGCCGCCAAATCGGAAAACTTGATTTTGGCACCAATGATTCAGGTTGCAATATTTTGCACATTGACATGGATGCTTTTTATGCTGCAGTTGAATTGCGCGACTACCCCGAACTTAAAGGAACACCCGTTGTTATCGCGGCCCAAGGAAATCGCGGGGTTGTTCTGACCGCGACCTATGAAGCACGTGCACTTGGTGTGCATTCAGCAATGCCTATTTCACGCGCCCGCAGAATTGCACCCGAAGCAACCTTTCTTACGCCACACCATGAGAAATATTCCGAGGTAAGCCGCAATGTCATGGCGCTATTTGAATCTGTTACCCCACTCGTTGAACCGCTAAGCCTCGATGAAGCATTCCTCGATGTTTCGGGAGCTCTTCGTCGGCTTTCCAATCCACTCACCATTGCCGAACTCATTCGAGCTCGGGTCGCAGATGAGCAGGGCATCACCTGTTCAGTCGGTGTCGCTAGCACTAAATTTGTCGCAAAACTCGCTTCAACAAGAGCTAAACCTGACGGGCTACTGCTGATACCCGAAGATCGGGTAATTGATTTCCTGCATCCACTTCCCATCAATGCGCTGTGGGGAGTGGGAGAGAAAACAGAAGAAGTTCTTATCCGCCTTGGTTTGCAAACTGTCGCAGATATCGCAAACACTCCAGTGCAAACCTTGAACAGGGCACTTGGCCAAAGTGGAACACACCTTCACGAACTTTCCTGGGGCAGAGATCCCCGTTCAGTGGTGCCACATGAAGTGGAAAAAAGTGTCAGTAACGAACACACCTTCAGCAATGACGTTGATGACCCCACAGTAATCCGTGCAGAACTCACCGCGCTCTCAGACAAGGTTGCTGCTCGGCTGCGCAAAGCCGGTTATAAAGGCAAGACGGTGACGGTGAAACTGAGGTTTGCTGACTTCACCACAATTACCCGTTCCAAAACAGGCGCCTATACCGATCTATCCCATGAAATTTATGCAACCGTTTGGAAGCTTTATGAAGCACTTGGATTGCAGCGAGTGCGAATCCGGCTCGTTGGGGTGAAGGTTGACGGCTTGCTAGCAGCCGACGAAGCACCCGATCAACTACTTTTTGGTGAGCCCGAGCATGGTCGCCGTGATGCCGAACTTGCAATAGACACTTTGCGTGACAAGTTTGGTCCGGGGGCTGTGCTTCCGGCCCGATCGGTGGTTGGCTCGCCAGAGACCCCTCCTAGCCAATAAATGGGGATTTATGGTCATTAATACTTCGAAATTAGCCATATTTGTCGTGAATAAGGGGTGAGGGGTTGCTTACCAGGGGATTCGTCATATCCTTAGGGGAGTAAAGGTTAAACGAGTGAGTAGATTGCGCCGACACGAAAGGGAACCAGCGTGGCACTGTCAGAACACGAGCAGAAACTGCTCGAACAAATGGAACAGGCTTTGTACGCGGACGACCCCAAATTCGCATCGAATCTTCGTACAGCGGGAAGCGGGGCAACGCGTAAGCGTGCGGCACTAGGCGTCCTCGCAGTTCTTGCCGGCCTAGGGCTTTTAGTTCTTGGTGTTGCAACCAGCCCAGCAGTTGGTGTGGCGGGTTTCACCGTTATGTTGATCGGAGCGGTAATCACCTACTCGGCATTTACAGGTGGGGCTGCCGTTTCAGCAGACGAAGTTGGTGCTGATCCTGATGTCAAGGCATTTCGAGCCAAAACCCAGAAAGCTCCCAAGAATGTGAACTTCATGAATCGCATGGAGGATCGGTGGCGTAAGCGCACCGACGGCGAACAATAAGAACAAGAGGCTTTAAATACCAGTGAGTGAAATAGTTTCGGCCCAGCTGGGCCGTTTTTTTGAAGACTTTGAAGTTGGCACTACCTACCAACACCCATTCGGGCGCACCATCTCTGAGGCTGATTCGACCTGGTTCACGCTTTTGACGTGTAATACGAATCAGAACCATTTCAATGCGCACCTCGCGCAAAGTAACCCGATAACGCAAGGGCGCATAATCGTTAACTCTGGTTTGACGGTGGCACTCGTTCTCGGCTTGTCGGTCATTGATATGAGTCAAAATGCGGTGGCCAACTTGGGTTGGACCGATATCAAACTCACGTTTCCCGTGTACATCGGAGACACCATCTACGCAGAGAGTGTGTGTCTTGAAAAGCGAGAGAGCGGCTCCCGACCTGAGATGGGAATAATTCGCATGAAAACTCGAGGCTTGAACCAAGACGGTGAAGAAATTGTGTCTTGGTACAGATCAGTGATGGTGCCTAAGCGCACTTCAGGCATTGGACAGGACTATTTTCCCCACGCAAAAACTGGTCCACTTACTTCCGAATAACTGTTAAAGCGGCGGTAATACGGGAATCGGATCACCACACGTTGACTTCGGTATAGTCCCGGCAAAGATTTTCTGTAACCAGTCGACCGCCGTTGGGCCACCAATCGCTGGGGCAAGTGTGTGCCCAACACCGCCAAGCCATAGTGCGCTGATATTCGTGCCCGCTTCACACCATGTCTTTTGCAGATATGCGTTTGGTTGGGGAAGAACAACTTCATCCGCAGTACCTTGAATGAGCAGGAGTGGCATCTCGGCGGGGAGCGGTGGCGGGGTTTGATCGGCTAAAGCTGAACTCCAAGCCGCATTATCAAGGGGGTTCGAAGAAAAGAAGTTCTCGTTGAATGCATTCATCCGAACTTCTGCTTCGATGGCGGCATCCTTGATGCATTCCTGGGCTAATCGGTCGTAATTTTTCTGGGCGGGAGTGGTTAAAATCTCATTTACGGGAAGATCCGGGTAACGCAGCGGCCAAGAACGCATTACCTCGGCACCGATCACCCAACCAATCAGTGTGTCCCACTGCTTACTCATTATTTGCTTTAACTCTGCTGCAGGTGCCGCTGCGACTACCCCGAGTAGATCAAGCTCAGGCGCAAACTCCTTACTTAGATGTCCGGTCCATAAAGCGGTATGACCGCCCTGTGAGTGACCGAACACCGCGTATCGGGAACCAACGCCTGAATTGGGGATCTGCTGGAGAGCGCGAACACTGTTCACTGTGTCGCGAACTTCTTGGTCTTTGAGCAGGTACGCCTGTACTCCTGGGGTGCCCAGGCCGGTGTAATCCGTGGCAACGAGGGCCCAACCAAGTTGAATCATGCTTGGTAGAAATTGGGTTAATTGGGATGTGGGATCGGCCGAGCGCGAGGGCGCGCACGCATCTCCTTGGCCCACGGTTCCGTGGGTCCAGGCAATTACTGGTCGAGGCACCTGCGGACTTGATGCTGTCGGGATGAATGCCGTCCCGCTGGCAGCAGCTAGGTCGCCATTGTCGAGTTCGGTTAAGTAGAGGATTCGTAGTGATTCCGCGCCATCAATGTCAATACCGAGGGGCTCAACTCGAAGCAGGTCACCCGGCTTTCCTGAAAGGGGAGTAGGCGGGGTGTAGAACGGCTCCAGATCACGTTGCGTCACTGATGACTCCATATTGTTTGAGATAGTCATTGCGGTGAGGAAAAGAGCCAGCCCGGTAACAATTGCGAGAATGCCAATTGCCCAAGATTTAAGGATGCCCATTCCCGAAGCATAGTTGGTAGGACATGATGTACCTGTGAGTGACGAACTGGATGAGGGAGAGTCTTGGGTTGAGATCTCACTCGATGCTCCGATTGAAGCGAGTGCCCTCGGCTCTGTGGTTTCCACCGCGGCTTCAGTTGGATCAGGAGCGTTAGGTCTGGCACGTTTCGCCACAGAAACCTCAATTTATTTGGTTAAGGAGTCCACGAAGGCAATAACGAAATCAGTTCTGGACACGGTAGTACCGGTTGCAGTTAATGCGATTGTCTCCCGAATCGACATCAACGAGATTGTTAAAGAACACGTTGACGTGAATGAAATTGTCGCTCAAGCAGACATCACACCGATCCTTGATCGCATTCCCATGACGGAAATTGCCGATTACGTAATCGAGGAAATTGATTTGCCGAGTCTGGTGCGTGAGAGCACAGGCGGTGTCGCTGATGGGTTGTTGGGAACCCTGCGTTTCCAAGCGATTCAAACCGATAACTTTGTCAGTCACATAGTTGATCGGATCCTTTTCCGCAAAGAAAGGCAAACTAAATCACGAGAAGTGTCGGTGCAACATGCCGACATTTAGCCAGTTCAACAAAACGTTCGTCCCGGGTTCGCAAGTTCATTTCAGTTCCTTGCCGGAACGAGCACGCGCGATCCAAGGATTGAGCGCGGGGTTCACCAGTCGTTTGATTGCTGCATTCATAGATATCGCGCTTGTCGCGATACTTGTTTTAGGCGCATGGGGAGGCTGGGAAGCGCTTCGTTACATCTTGAATGTCTTTTACACCTTGCCAGCGTTATCGGGAGTTCCATTATTGATCATCGGTTATCTGCTCATGTGGCTTTATTGGACATGGAGCTGGTCCATCGGTGGTAGATCATTAGGAAATATCTTGATGGGATTACGCGTACAAACAAGTCACGGTGAAAACCTTGGACTGTGGTTGGCGGGACTTCGGTCAGCATTTTCAGTCGTGTTAGCGCTGGGCCTGCTGTGGTCAATTTTCAGTTCTAAGAACAAGTCGTTGCAAGATCTAGTTTTGGGAACTGAAGTGGTCTTTGATTGGGCACCTCTGTTGCCTAAGGTCGACATGACATTCGCAATGGAAGAGAACCCAAATAGCGGAGAATAACTCAATCACAATGAGTTAACTGAATGCAAGTCCTTACTGGCAGCGGACTCAGGACGATTGAGTTCGGAAATCAGTCTGATTCGACTTCAAGTAGATAGAGCTGATGCGTTGCTCGAGTACATGCGACAAAAATATCAGAGCCACGTACACCCTGTAGACCAATTTGCTCTGGGTTGACGACAAATACGAAGTCGAATTCTAATCCTTTTGTTTCCCTTGCGCTCAATACTGCAATGCGAAAGTCAATCGCTGCCGGCCCGAAACCGATTTCGGCTGACTTGTCACCGTATTTTTCTTGCCAATGAGATAGGAGCGTGTCCGGCAAAATTACGCAGGCGCGTCCCGCGTGACCTTGCATGGTCTTTATGAGGAAGGCTAGAATTTCGCTTTCCCCGAGGCTCACATTGATGGTGGGCAATCCATTACGAATTGAAACCAATTCGGGTGCGGTTCCCCCCGCTTTGATTAACTGCTCGATTGAGGTTTGGACGGTCTCTTCTGTAATGCGGTAGGTGACATTGAGACTAAACAACGCCAACTTTTCCCCAGCCCAATCCAAAGCATCATTCCAGTCACGAGCACCCGCAGGATGTGACGATTGTTGCAGGTCACCCACAATCGTCATTGATTTTCTCACGGCTCGACGTTGTATGGCTCGCCAAGCCATTTCACTCAACTCCTGCGCTTCGTCAACAACAATATGCCCATAAATCCACTCGCGATCAAGATATGCGCGCTCTGCGACGGTTGATGTCCGTGCGGATCGAGCGTCGCGATTCCCGTAACGCATTTCACCCGCGTCGAGTTCCATGTAGTCAGAACGTGTTTCACGGGGCGCGGGAACTGAGCGCACCCAATTACCAAGAAGTTCAGCGCATTCATCTAGAAGTGCAATATCGTTGACAGTCCATGTACTTCCAGCTTCTCGGAAGAGCAAATCTTGTTCCCGAGGTGAAAGAACGTCATGGGATACCCGACGAAGGAAATCACGATCAGCAAATAACTTCGTAAGCACCTTTTGTGGGGTAGTTGGCATCCACATGAGGTTTAAAACTCGGCGTACATTTCGATCGTCGATAAAGTCAGCGAGCAGTTCGCTCCTTGTCTCGTAGTCAAGTTGCTCGTGCCCTTGGTCGTTGGCCAAATTTCGTGCCAAGTATTCGAGGGCGCGTTTGAGAAAAACCTCTCGATTCACATGGTAGGTACCCCGTTTGGGCAGCGATTTCACACAATCGCGAATTTGACTTCGCGTAATGTGGAGCTTGGTGCCACCATCAGTCGTTATGTTGATTTGCGAGTCGGGAATATTTGACCAATGGGAGACCGCGTTGGTCAATACCTGAGCCATTTTTGCTTGGCCCTTAACCGCCGCAACTTCAAATGATTCATCTAGCGTGGCATTAATTCCGGGAAAAAGTTGTCCAGGAGTTAGCAAGACGATGTCAGTTTCACCAAGACTTGGGAGCACTTGATCGATGTACCTCAAAAATGCGGTACTAGGTCCCACAACCAGAATCGCATCCCTTGCCAGCCGCTCGCGGTAGGTGTAGAGCAACCAAGCGGCACGGTGCAGGGCTACAACAGTTTTGCCCGTCCCTGGTCCACCTTGAACTACCGTAATTTGGTTGAGGGGGCTGCGGATTATGACGTCCTGATCCGTGGCAATAGTGGCTAGTATGTCCGCCATTCGGCCATCACGTGGGGCGGTGACCGAATCCTTCGCTGCTTGGAAGCTGCCCTCACCGGGCTCGGTGAGGACTTCGTCGTCTACGTGGGTGACAACCTGTTTCCCATCGAGGGACTTGATAGAAATCCGGCGACGCAAGACAGTATTCATTCGATGCGCGGTTGTCGCCTGGTAGAACGGTGCGGCATTGGGAGCGCGCCAGTCAATTAAGGCCATGTCCCCAGATTCAGTGCGCAGGCCAATCCGACCGATTCGATGGGTCTCCTGGGTGTCGCTGTTTATTCTCCCGAAGTAGAGACGGTCTTTGGCAGCTTCAACCGCACGTAGTTGCGAGCGCAAGTTGTCCGCATGTGCCTCACGCTCAAGATCATCTTGCCCCGTTCCCGTTGAGGCGGCATGGGCGAGGTTATTCATGCGGGTTGTTAAGCGTTCCCGTTGAGAGGAGAGAAGTGAATAGGCAGTGTCTGTGAACTCTTGTTCGTCATCTAAGACACTCGACATTATTTCCCTCCTTGTCCCGTTTAGAAATCTTGGCGGTGCTAGAAATTGGTAGCCAACTATGTCACGCCGGTAGGAGGGAGGGGTGTACCGGTCTTTGAATTCAGATAGGACAAACTCTGACCATGGCTTCTGTGCCCGATTTCCAACACGTGGTGGTTGCACCTCCGGGTGTCGAGTTGGTCTTGGGCCAGCTGAATGCCGCTGGCGTTGAGGCCAACCTGATGGTGGAAATGCGGGAACTTGGTCGAGCCTGTGCTCGCCAGGCGGCCCGGGAAAGGTCGGGTGACCCGACAGGTGAAGTCATTTACTCAGAGCTGGGTGCGCCGATTTGGAAAGGTGGAACGGTTGAAACCTACATCTCTATCTCACGGACGGGTCAATGTGCGATGGGAGCGGCATCCCATTCCAGGGTCGGGGTTGATATCGAGTTCACCGACCGCGATGTCAGTCGCCTGCTGAAGACATTTACGCCAGTTGAGCGGGAAGTCTCTCAAGTCGTGAATCCAATTGCACTCTTATGCGCAAAGGAGGCTGCGGGAAAATCTGCGGGCGTTGGTTTAGCGGGTTCAATTCTTCGTTGGAGTGTGATTTCTTCCGCGTCGGATGCGAAATCTCTTTTGGTGCGAGATTTAGAGAGCGGAAACCAATGGCGGGTATGGATCGGTGAGATTGGGGTGGGGGATCGATCGTTGCAGTGTGCCGTTGCCCTGGGGACTGAACCTGTCGGTAATGACTTACTCGAGATTTATGAATCCGCCCAAGTGGAAATCCGCCCAAGTGGATCGCAAGTGTGGCAGGAGGGCTCCCAGGCCGTCCGTGAGCGTGCACTCAGTGGAGTTGTAATCACTGCATGGAACCCGGGACTGGATCGCCCCAGTATTGAAGAAAACAATCATGCGAATGAACTGCTATTGAAACGACTTGAAACATACTGCTCGGATATCTGGGAAGCAGACGGTTTTTCACCCGATCAAACTCACCGCGAACCGGGTTTCATCGCATGGGAGTTGAAACCCGAAATTGGCCTGCAGATCGCCCGCGAATTTGGCCAGTTAGCAATTTTTTATTTTGAAGCAAGTGGCAATCGGGTCTTGCTGAGCGTTTGATTTTGTCTCGTATTGGTTATTAACGGTGTGGGAGTTGCCTTGGTGCTCTTGATCACGACATCGCGCTCCTTGTTATACAAAGCGATCCACGTGTGTCCGGGGTGAAAGGGGGCCGGGTTACCAAACGTGTCGGTGAAGGTTGTTCCTGATTGTGAATCTGGTCGAGACCACAACGCACTGAATACTTGGCCGTTGCGCAAGATCATCGCTTCTCCGGTGCCTACCGTTTGGACTTCGGGAGTATTGCCACCGCCTTTGTCGAAATAGCCGGACTGGGCTTGCTCCACGAACTGGATAACGGCGGTGTCAGCCCAAACCTTGCCCTTTCCCGTCTCGACTTCCTCAAAACTAGCTCGCTCACCGTTGAGCTGAATCGCATACTGGGTGCGGCTTGGGTTGTAGCGAAATTTGAGGGATGAAGAAGGCCAGGTGAGTTCTGCGCTGAAGGCAGGGCTTCCGCCGCTGGGAATTTCCTGTGCAAACGTGAAACCCATTTCTTTGGCTGGGGAAACCCCTTCCAATCGCGCTAACGCGGTTTCTGCGTCAAAGAAATAATTGTAGGGAGCCCATCGACCCGAGTCTCTTGAGTAATCCTGCGGATCCTTGTTCGCTGATACGTCAATGAAAGGCGCATCGGTAAGGGCAGGCCAGAGTTTGCTCTGGGCACCCGAAAAAGCAAACGCCGGTGAACCGTATTGAGATAAGAGCTCGATGTCGGTGATTCGAGCAGATCTCACGGGCCCAATTCGGGCGGGAATAGTTGAACTAAAAATTGCGGCTAGCCGAGTCATGCCGTACTCGACCTCTTCGACGTAAACCAGATCGGCCGCTTCTACTCCAACTTGTGGCTGGGCATTACGCGTGTTGTCAATTTTGACGGCAAGGACTGGAGGCATGCCGGTGGATGCGGCTAGGCCCGACGGCTCGACATAAGGCAACCCGGTCAGCGGATGTAGAAGTTGAGGAAGAGTCGGGCTGGGTGAGGGGCTGGGTTGTGCTGTTGCCGTCGGTGAATCAGCGGGGGGCGAGCTGGGGGCAGCCCCGTCATTTGATGGGGAAAGCGCGCAACCGCTGACGAGAGCCAGAAGCGCGACCCCGATCAGAAGGCTCTTCGGTTGTGGCACGTCCTCACCCTAAGGGGGAAAGTGCCTCCATTCTCTCATTTAGGCCGCCTGGCATGACCTGCAGCAATAAATGAGTTGAAATGGAGGATTTTTATGAAAAATGGGGGCCTAGGGTTGACTATGGAGGAAAATGGAGTATTGTGGCGTCACTGGGAGTTACCCGGGGGATTCATGAGGTCAAAGTGAGAGGTGGGGCGCATGTTTCTCGGTACCCAATCTCCGCGGCTTGATGAAAAGGGCCGCTTGGTGCTTCCGGCCAAATATCGGGAGGGTCTGGCAGCCGGACTGGTTTTCACCCGCGGCCAAGAAAGATCGATCGTGGTGTGGCCGAGCGCAGAGTTCGCCGCCTATGCGGAGCGACTAAGTGTGGCTTCGCGTTCGGATTCCAGTGTCCGCGCCTATCTACGAGTCCTGTTTTCGGGGGCGGTCGACGAAATCCCAGATCGTCAAGGTCGAGTGATGGTGCCCGCAGAACTTCGCTCATACGCGGACCTCGATCGCGATGTAGTTGTCGTGGGTAATGGCAGCACTCTTGAAATTTGGAATGCCCCTGCGTGGGAGGAATACCTCTCGGGCCAAGAGGCTGGATTTTCCGCCTTGAGTGAGGAGGTAATTCCGGGAATCTTCTAAATGCGGTTTGGCCAATGAGGTCTCCACCCGCTCTTTGATCCTGACATCACTTCCCCGATGTCAGGGCCCGCTACAGGCAACATGGTTTTGGCGAGAGTTGGTGATAGCGGGCGGAGACCTGATTGAGCCAAGCACATCACTTCAGAAAAAAAGCAATGAACCCGACCGCGAATCGTGTTCCACGAGGGAAGGAAAGAGAAATGAGCACAATCAACGAATATCTCCACAATCAAGCCGACCTGATTCCTGGTGTAGTTCGCACCGGAGCATCTGTCGTTGCAGCCGGAATTGCCACTGGCAGCCTGGTCTATTTCTTGTCAATCCTCGTAGGGACCTGGGGATAACCCACATGTCAACAACGCCCCGTCATACACCGGTCCTCGCGGACCGGGTTTTGGCGCTGTTGGCTCCAGCTTTGGATCAACCCAATGCGGTCCTCATTGACGCAACTCTGGGACATGGTGGACACAGCGAGATGGCACTTAACACTTTTCCACAACTCACCGTTATTGGTCTAGATCGAGATCTCAGTGCCGTTGAGTTATCAACTCAAAGACTCGCACCATTTGGGTCACGCGTAGTTCTTATTCACGCGGTTTACGACCAGATTCCAGAAGTGCTTGCCGATAACAATCTTTCGGGTGCGCAGGGAATTTTATTTGACCTCGGAGTTTCCAGTATGCAACTCGATGAACCTGAGCGCGGATTCTCCTACTCGATGGACACTTTTCTCGATATGCGGATGGATCAATCCCGCGGAGTCACGGCAGCCGAGGTGTTAAATACTTACGAGCCTGGTCAACTAGTACGAATTTTGCGCAGTTTCGGTGATGAAAAATTTGCAACTCGAATCGTGGAACGTGTGGTCCGTGAACGCACGCTTGAGCCTTTTGATTACTCAGCTCGCCTCGTTGAGTTAATCAGAGACGCGATACCGGCAGCTGCACGCCGCACTGGTGGCAACCCCGCGAAGCGAACTTTCCAAGCTCTACGAATTGAAGTGAACTCCGAACTTACCGTTCTGGAGAGCGCGATCCCGCGCGCCATTGATTCACTCACAGTGGGTGGTCGCATCGTGGCAATGTCCTACCAGTCACTTGAAGACAAAATTGTCAAGCGAGTGTTCACTCAGCGCAGCGTGGCGAATGTTCCACATGACTTACCCGTGATACCCGATGCGGCCAAGCCTGAGTTAAAGCTTTTGACACGCAGTTCAGAAAAGGCAACCGAACAGGAGATTGCGCAGAATCCGCGCTCTGCTTCAGTTCGACTTCGTGCCGCCGAACGCATTCGTATTCAGGACCTCTCCGAAAATAAAGAGGGAGTCGCCGCATGAGCGCTGCACCGATTCTCGATCATCCCCTTGATCGTTCAACTGAATCTGCTACTGAGTACGCAACGCGTGGAGTGCGCAAACGCACTCGTGAGAACCTGCGTTTGGTTGCGCCGATGCGAGTCCGTAAGGCAAGTCGAGGCGTGTTCGTAATTGTGCTTGCCAGTATTTTAGGTGTCGGCCTTTTCGGGATGCTCTTGATTAACACCACGTTGGCCCAAGGGGCATTCACTTTGAGTGAATTGAGATCCACCCAGACTGAACTTAGTCGGACGGAAGCGACTCTGATCGAGAGCGTTGCGGCCCTTGCGGCGCCCACGGTCTTGGAAGAAAAGGCACGCGAGTTGGGAATGGTTCCAAGTTCTACCCCTGCGTTTATTCAAATCCCCAGTGGAAAGATTTTGGGCAAGCCCAAACCTGCACCTGGAGTGCCTCGGGCAACACTCGCAGATGCGACGGTAGGTGAAGGTGTCGAAGCGCCTTCGAGTTCAGGTTTACCACCTGCCTTAGGACAAACCTACGATCCAGCTGCAGCCGATTCCAAGAGGGCAACGGGTGAATGGTCAGAACCAACACTTATCAACTCCCAGGTGATATCCGATGATCTCTCACTTGACTCAAATGCGGTCGAGTAGGTCGTACGTGAAGTTATTGGCTGAGCATCCATGAGCCCAAATAAGAATGGACGTAGCCTTAGTGATTACGGCGCAGCCCGAATCGACTTAGGTAATACCCGCAAGCGGGGAACCGCTCTTATCGTGGCATCAACCCTTATTTTGATGATTTTTGCGGGCCGACTCGTTGACCTACAGGCTGTTCAAGGCGACAAGCTTGCATCTGCGGCGCTGGACCAAAGACTGAAAACCGTTGAATTACCGGCTGAACGTGGATCGATTTTGGATTCATCGGGTGAACCCTTAGCCATGACTGTTGATGCCAAGAACGTGACAGCTGATCAAACAATGGTCACGGATCCGATTGTGGTGGCACAGGCCCTTTCCCCGATTCTTGGTGCAGATGCAGATATCTTGGCACATCGATTAACGGGGGACCGCCGCTTCATGTATTTGGCGAAAGAAGTCACTCCACAAACCTGGGAACAGATTTCGGCATTGCGTTTGCCGGGAATATTCAGTGAGAATACGTCGCGAAGAATCTACCCTGCTGGGGAACTCGCGGCGAACGTCATTGGATTTGTGGGCGCGCAAGGATCTGGTCTTGGCGGGTACGAATACGCCTTCAACGATCGACTCAGCGGTACGCCGGGAGAAACAACCTACGAACGGGGACCAGGGGGTAGGGCAATCCCCACGGGATCATCGGTCCGGGTAGACGCCCAACCTGGCGTCGACATTGAGCTCACCATTGATCGCGATATTCAATATTTTGCCCAAAAGGAAATCGCATTGGCGGTTCAGAATTCCGGTGCAATTGACGGGACCGTTGTGGTCATGGATCCACAAAGCGGACACATTTTGGCCTTGGCAACGGCTCCCACTTTCGACCCTAACTTCCCGACTCAAAGTACCCAGAAAAACCTCAACAACAGACCATTAACTTCGGCATTTGAGCCGGGTTCGACAAGCAAAGTTATGACTCTGGCCGCGGTAATCAATGAAGGCGCGGCAACTCCTTACACACCAATTAAAGTCCCTAGTTTCTTGTCTCGAGGTGACAAGAAATTCCGTGATGCGACCCCGCATGGAAACATCAACTTGACCCTCAGTGGCGTGATGGCAAAGTCCAGTAACATCGGAACGATTCTGGCTGCTGAACGTATAGGTGGAAAAAAGCTGTCCAAATATTTAAAGAAATTTGGGGTAGGCCAGCCAACCGGGCTGGGATTTCCGGGGGAAACCAATGGTTTTGTTCCTGATTACGAAGACTGGTCGCAAACGTCTTTTCCCACAATTGCCTTTGGTCAGGGTCTTAGCGTCAATGCTGTACAGGTAGCGAGCGTCTTCTCAACCATTGCAAATGACGGTTTGCGTGTTGAGCCATCCTTGGTGAAAAGAATTGTTCATGCAGACGGCAGTGTTGAAGAACCCGAGGCGCCAGTCACAACACGTGTAGTTTCACGTGAGGCGGCGATTCAGGTCAGAGCAATGCTGGAGAGTGTCGTTGGGGAAGGTGGAACAGCGACAAATGCCAAAATTCCTGGCTACCGCGTTGGAGGCAAGACGGGCACCGCCCAAGTTGTTGACGATCGGACGGGTGAATACAGCGATCAAGTTGTTGCGTCTTTTGCCGGCATGGTGCCGGCAGATGACCCGCAACTTGTTGTCGCGGTGTTTATCTCGCAACCTCGAAATGGCCGTTACGGTGGTGAGTTAGGTGGGCCAGTCTTCAAAAAGGTCGCCCAATACGCACTTGGCGCATTGGAGATCCCGCCTACGGGTTCACACGCACCTAAACTTGCCTTGACTTTTGGGGGCTAACGTGAATTCGACTTCGGTTGTCGAGATTGCTTCACTTATTGGTGGCCAATTCTCAGGGGATTCCAGTGTTGTGGTCACCGGTGTTTCATTGGACTCCACGGCAATCCAAGAGGGTGATTTATTTGCTGCGCTTCCCGGGCGAACTGTGCACGGAGTTCGCTTTATCGAGCAGGCAATTCAACGTGGAGCATCGGCAATTTTGACCGATCCTGCGGGTATTCAACTTATGGAAGAAATTGATAACTCACTGAGGATTCCCGTAATTGAGGTGCGCGATCCAAGGGTTTGTCTTGGTGAGGTCTGCAAATTGGTTTATGGGGATCCGACCTCCGACATAATCGTGATCGGAGTCACCGGAACCAATGGGAAAAGCACCACGACCAGCATGATTTATCAGGCGGCGCGCGCCGTCGGTATGAGTGCCGGACTTATTGGCACTCTTGCAACATTGATTAATGATGAAGAATTGGTGAGCGCGCGAACAACCCCTGAGGCTCCTGACCTTTATCGTACGTTTGCACGAATGAAGGCTGCTGGAGTGAAAATTATCGCAATGGAAGTTTCCAGCATTGCCATGTCTGAGCATCGAGTTAATGGATTGAAATTCGATTGCGTTGCCTTCACGAACCTTTCACATGATCATCTTGATTACCACGGCTCAATGTCTGAATACTTTGCAGCTAAAGCGCAACTTTTTACACCAAAATTTGGGCGATTTGCGCTCATTTGCACGGATAGCCCTTGGGGCGTTGAACTCTGTGCACGGGCCACAATTCCCTATGAAACAGTGGGTACGGTGGGAACGCCCAATTGGAAAATCAGCCGTGGCAATGACACGCGATTTAATTCTTCCTGGAAAATCAACGGACCACGTGATGAACTTAGTTTTGACTCGATGGCCATGCCAGGACAAATTAACGTCCTAAATGCCGTGCTGGCAATTTCGATTTTGGATCACCTGGGTGTCCGCGGCCGTGATGTAGTCCAGGCAATATGCAGGGCTACCGTTCCGGGTAGGGGTGAGTTGGTCGGAACACGTGGCGATGTTTCATTTTTTGTTGACTATGCACATTCACCTGAGTCCGTTGAAGAGTTTTTGTCCGGCCTGAATAACGAATTCAGTGGGCGAATCATTACGGTCTTGGGCGCTGGTGGGGATCGAGACGCCAGCAAGCGCTCGTCCATGGGGCGTGTGGGAGCAAGCCTGTCGGACATCTTGATTGTGACAGATGACAATCCGCGTTCCGAAGATCCAGCCCAGATTCGCAAACAGATCATTCAGGGCGTTGAAGGATCTTCACGATCGAAGTTGATCGAAATAGGCGATAGGCGTGAAGCGATTACTCGAGCCCTGGAATTAGCCGATGGTCACGACGTCGTGGCCATTCTGGGCAAAGGTCACGAGCGAGGTCAGGAGATCATGGGCCAAACGATCGCATTTAGTGACGTTGAGGTGCTTCGCGAACTTTTAGGGAATAAGGGTCATCATGATTGATTTCACTGGGCAACAACTTATGGAAATCACTGGTGGAACTCTCACTAACTGCGATTATGAACTTGACCTCAGTGTTCCCGGATTTTACGTCGATTCCCGCATCCCGATCGAGAATGGGATTTTTGTAGCGCTTGCCGGTGAAAAAGTTGATGGACATAGTTTTTTGGCGGACGTCAAAGTGGCTGGAGCATCTTTGGGCATTGTCGCAACAGGCTCAAGTGCGCCACTCCCAGAAGGCTTACCGTTGCTTCACGTTTTGGACCCTTTGACTGCTTTAGGTCAGATTGCACATTGGGTGCGCGTTAATGTGCTTACAGCTCAGGTCATCGGTATTACGGGTTCCAGTGGGAAAACTACAACGAAGGATTTAATTGCTGGCATATTGGGCCAGTTCGGCCGATGCATTTCCCCTCCTGGATCATTCAACACAGAGGTAGGTTTACCACTCACTATCCTGAGTGCCGATGCACAGACGGAATTTCTGGTACTTGAAATGGGCATGCGTGGCCTTGGCCACATCACCACCCTTTGTGAGATCGCTCAACCTGATATCGGTGTTGTGCTCAACGTGGGATCTGCACATATTGAAATGTTGGGCAGCGTCGAGAATATCGCTATCGCGAAGTCAGAGTTGGTTCGTTCCTTGTCCGTTACCGGACTAGCTGTCCTGAATCAAGATGATCCATATGTGGCGCGGATGAGCGAAGGACTGAAATGCTCACAGTTAACATTTGGAGAGACGCAAGGCAGTGACATCTATGCCAGCGAGATAAACATTGAACCTGATGGAACAACTCGTTTACTCGTCACATATAGAGATGTTTCACAAACGGCACACGTTAAATTAGTTGGTGAGCACTATGTCGCAAACGCGTTGGCGGCCCTTAGCGCAAGTGTTGCTGTGGGAGTGCCGTTTGAGACTGCTTGCGAATTTCTCAGTAATGTGAATGTGGTCAGTAAGTGGCGCATGGAAGTAACCGAGGCCACAAATGGGTTGACCGTCATCAACGACGCCTACAATGCTAATCCGGAATCCATGCGCGCAGCGCTCAAGACCCTGGCTCAATTGGGATCTCGCGGTCCGCGCCGCCGTACATGGGCGATTCTTGGGGAGATGCGGGAGTTGGGCGAATACTCCGTTGATGCGCACGACGCGATCGGCAGATTAGTTGTCCGTCTCGATATATCCCGTTTGGTTTGCATGGGCGCGGCGACGAAAGTAATGCACTTGGCGGCTGCGAATGAAGGATCTTGGGGTGAAGAGTCGGTCTGGGTTCCCGACATCGATGGTGTAATGACGTTATTGGCTAATGAGTTACAGTCGGGCGACATCGTATTGGTAAAAGCATCGCGATCAATAGGCCTTGACCGTGTGGCCAGCGAGGTTCTGGAGCTTTCATTAAGTAGTGTTGCACAGGACTTTGAGTTGGGAACTGATCGAGAGCAGGGAACCCCATGAGGCTAGTCGTTATTGCGGGTGCGATAGCGACTTTAATTTCTTTTCTTGGAACACCTCTACTCATCAACCTGCTTCGCAAGCACGGCTATTCCCAAGCGATTCGAGCGTCTGAAGAAGGCCGGCTTTATCCCGCGCACGAAGGGAAGCGCGGCACGCCATCAATGGGTGGAATCGCCATAATCGTAGCTGTACTCGGGGGCTACTTCCTCACGCATTTAGTCACCTGGCGACCGGTTTCAATCTCAGCGTTGCTCGTTCTCTACCTCATGGTTGGTTTGGGCTTGGTGGGTTTTGCCGATGACTATTTAAAGATTTTCAAGCAAAGAAGTACAGGACTTAGGGCCAGGACGAAGTTGATTGGCCAAGCGGTTGTCGCGTTTTCTTTTGCGTATTTATCCGTTCAATTTCCCGATGCAGCGGGGAATACAGCGGCATCAATGGCCATTTCTTTTGTTCGTGACACGAACTTCGTCCTGCCATTAGGACTATTTCTGCTGTGGGTGTGGTTCCTCGTGACAGCAACAACCAATGGAGTCAATCTCACAGATGGCCTTGACGGACTAGCTGTTGGTGCGGCAATCATGAGTTTCTTGGCTTATGTACTACTCGCCATTTGGCAATATGGACAGAATTGCGCATTTGAAGTCACTGAATTTTGTTACAACACTCAAAATCCACTTGATTTAGCAATGGTTGCGGCTGCTACGGCTGGTGCAAGCTTTGGTTTCTTGTGGTTCAACACTGCCCCTGCTCGAATCTTTATGGGGGACACGGGTTCACTCGCTTTGGGTGGTGGAATCGCAGGCCTAGCGGTGCTCACTCGCACAGAACTTCTGTTGCCGCTCCTTGCAGGTCTTTTCGTCATCACGACTTTATCTGTGATCGGACAAGTTGGATCCTATAAATTAACGGGCAAAAGAATTTTTCGGATGGCACCCCTTCACCACCACTTTGAGATGCTGGGGTGGCCTGAGATCCAGATAGTTGTGAGGTTTTGGATTATTCAGGGTCTGTGTATTGGTGCGGGACTGACTATTTTTTACGCTGAGTGGGTTAGGGCCTAATGCGTAATCTTGATGAGCTGACCTCCCGTGACGCTGACTGGTCATCACTTCGCGTTGGTGTTTTAGGCCTGGGCATCGCCGGTTTTGCCGCGGCGGACGCCCTCATGCAACTGGGTTCACAGGTAAGCATTGTTGATTCCTCATCAAATGATGCAGTTAGTGAACGCGCCAATATTCTCGGTTCCCTGGGTGCGTCGGTTTTTTTGAATGCCAGTGAACTGCCCGAAGAGAGTTTTGACCTAGTGGTGACATCCCCGGGATTGCCTCCCCAACATCACTTTCATAAACTGGCGGATCTAAGAGGAATCCCCATCTGGGGTGAACTCGAATTGGCGTGGAGGATTCGGCCGAAAATTGGAGGCGCGGAATGGTTGTGTGTCACCGGTACAAATGGGAAGACCACGACAACACTCATGCTGGAATCTATTTTGCGATCTAATGGGCTACGCACGGAGGCAGCTGGAAACATTGGTCACTCCCTTGTAGGTGTCGTTATGCATGACGAGCTAGATGTGATTGCGGTGGAGGTGGGTGCCCCTCAGTTGCCATTTGTGCACACCATGAGCCCATGGGCGTCGGTTTGTCTAAATATTGCATCGGATCACATTGATCATTTTGGAAATTTCAATCAATATGCACAGGCAAAAGGTCGCATTTATGAGCGAACTCAATTTGCAGCCGTGTACAACGGCCATGAGGACGCAACCTTGTCCATGGTCGAAGCAGCCGATGTTGTAGAAGGCTGTCGCGCGGTGGGCTTTACTCGCGGAATTCCCGGGTTGAGCGAGTTGGGAGTGGTTGACGGCGCCCTCGTTGACCGGGCATTTATTTCCAATCGCCGGGATTACGCCCAAGAATTGGCACTCGTGAGTGATGTCCATCCTTCGGGTGAACACAACATCGAGAATGCACTCGCTGCCGCGGCTCTTGCTCGTGCTTTTGGCGCCATGAATGCGGGGGAGGAGAATCGTGTATCGCCGAAAGCGGTGCGTGATGGCCTTCGTGACTTTAACCCCGCACCACATCGAAATGCGTTGGTTTCTAGCGCTCGGGGAGTCACCTATATTGATGACTCAAAAGCGACAAATGCGCATGCGGCCCACAAATCCCTGTCGTCTTACCCTTCGGTTATTTGGATAGCTGGAGGATTGGCCAAAGGGCAGGATTTTGATGACCTGGTGTTGGCTCATGCAGCCCGGATTAAATTGGCAATCTTGTTGGGAACCGATGCTCCAGTAATCGCCGACGCCCTCACTCGACACGCACCAAATGTCCCAGTAATCACACTGGTCACTCGAGAGACTAGTGCCATGACGCAGGCGGTGCAGATCGCACACGAACGAGCTGTCAGCGGTGACACGGTCTTACTGGCACCCGGCTGCGCTTCATGGGACATGTTTGCCAACTATTCCGAACGCGGTGACATGTTTGCCAGCGCTGTATTGAGTGAATTGGGCCGCTAATGTCACTGCGCACCCAACCCGTGTCCGAGCGGATTAACAAGATCAGCGACGCCTACAAAGGATCCCGATTGTCCTTGTTGGCCGATCACCCACTGAGCACCTACTACTTAATCATGGGATCAACGCTTTTGCTATTAGGGCTCGGGTTGGTCATGGTGCTGTCTGCCTCGTCGGTGGAGAGTGTCCGCATTTTTGGATCGGCCTACACCATTGCCCAGCGACAGACACTCTTTGCTGTCGCCGGCGTCATTGCTTTAATTTTTGCCGCTCGTTCGTCAATTCAATTTTGGCGCAAGACCGCTTGGATATTTCTTGCAGGCGCGTTCGTTCTCCTTGTTTTGGTGTTGTTTATTGGCGATGAAGTTGCTGGCCAACGGAACTGGATTGAAATCATTGGCCCATTTAAATTACAGCCAAGTGAGTTTGCCAAGCTCGCTCTTGTTATCTGGGGCGCAGAAGTCTTGACGAGAAAAGATCGTCATATTCCCACTTGGAGGAATATTCTGGTCCCCATCCTTCCGGTAGCCGGAATCATGATGATCTTAGTTTTGCTCGAAGGTGACTTTGGAAATACGTTGATGCTCGGTGCGATCTTGTGCGGAATTCTTTTTGCGGCAGGAATTCCGATTCGCCTTTTTGCACTCTTTGGTGGTTTCGGTCTCTTTTTCGTGTGGATGTTGACTCTTGCGGCGCCTTATCGCATGGAACGCATCACTAACTGGCTAAATCCTGATTCAGATCGTCTCGGGTTTGGTTGGCAGGTCGCTCAAGGACAATACGCCTTGGGGACAGGTGGAATTTGGGGAGTAGGACTGGGCGGGAGCCGTGAGAAATGGGGCTCACTTCCCGAGGCGCATACTGACTTTATTTTTCCTGTGATTGGGGAGGAATTGGGTTTAGTGGGAACTTCCGCTGTCCTGGTGCTATTCGGGATTCTGGCCCTCTCTATTTTTAGATTGAGCAAGAATTCACAGGAACCATTCGTTCGTTTAGCCGCTGCCGGTGTCGGGTCGTGGATCGTTGTTCAAGCCGTCATCAACATTGGTGCTGTGCTCGGACTACTTCCGGTAACAGGAGTTCCTCTCCCGCTCGTTTCGTATGGAGGGTCTTCCTTGGTCCCCACATTGTTCGCCATAGGGATGTTGCTGGCGTGTGCTCGGAATGAACCTGGGGCGCGCCGCATTATTCGACGAAGGCAAACAGCTTCCGCTATGCGTCGACGCTAACCTCGAGTGTTACCAGGGAAACGTGCAATGAAATTCGTCCTCGCCGCCGGTGGAAGCGCCGGTCACGTGTATCCAGCCATAAATACTGCCCGAGCCATTCTGGAACTCGATCCCGATTCCGAAGTCACGATTATGGGGACGGATCGTGGGTTGGATACAACATTGGTACCCCCGAGCGGACTTGCGCTTGAGTTACTACCGTCTGCTCCCTTTCCCCGGAGATTTGACGTGCAGGCGATCGCGTTTCCCCCAAGATTCTTAAAGTCTATCCATCTGGCTCGTAAGTTTATGAAGAAAAACAAGACGGATGTTGTTATCGGGTTTGGTGGATACGCCAGTGCACCGGCGTATTTGGCCGCAAAGAGTTTGGGTCTGTGCGTGATTGTCCATGAAGCAAATTCAACCGCTGGCTTGGCAAATAAATTGGGGTCACGCATCACATCCAATGTTGCATCCATGTTTGACGGAGTCATCCCCGGAGCTCGGGTAATCGGTATGCCCCTGAGTCGGGATATTGTTGACCTTGACCGGTATCGAAGCCGCATTGAGGCTCGCGAGTTTTTCAACCTCCCGCAAACCGGCCCTGTTCTGCTCGTTTTTGGTGGTTCCCAAGGCGCACAATCCATCAATTCCGCATGTGTCGCGGCCTTACCGGAGTTACTGAGGGCTGGCGTGAGCGTCATTCACTCGGTTGGAGGTGCAAACTTTCAACCGGGGAGCGAAATCGCAGACTCTTCCGGTGCGTGCTACATCCCGGTTCCATTCATTCATCGCATGGACTTGGCGTATAGCGCTGCTGACTTAGTCATTGCCCGTGCCGGCGCCATGACCGTAGCCGAGATTTCGACTGTGGGTATTCCCGCAGTTTTTGTTCCTCTTCCCATTGGAAATGGTGAGCAAAAGCGGAATGCTCACAATTTAATTGACAGTGGGGCGGCATTCATGTTTGAGAACTCCGTGTTCACACAGGACGTCATCGTGAATGAATTACTGCCCCTGGTCCTCAATGTGGAGGAACTCGAGCGGATGCACGCCGCATTCAATGTTGGGGACTCACTAAATGCTGCCAAAGAATTGGCGCGCTGGGGGTTATCGTGTTCATGAACATGGTGCGCGCGTTGAAATTGAAAAGGAGTTAGCGAAGGTGACTTTGCAGGATTTGGGTCGGGTACACGTGGTAGGCATCGGTGGCGCCGGGATGTCTGGGATCGCACGAATCTTGGCCTCACGTGGTGTGCACGTCACCGGATGTGATGCCAAGGACTCCCGCAGACTTGCGGCTCTCAGCGCAGTGGGAATCGACACCATGATCGGTCATGATCTTGCTCACTTGGGTGAAATAGACACCCTTATTCTCTCCACCGCCATCCCAGCCAAGAACCCCGAACGCCTTGAGGCGTCCCGTCTCGGGAAACGAGTTATGAACCGTGCAGAGGCCTTAACCGCAATCATGAGCGGATTTACAGGTGTCGCAGTAACGGGTACTCATGGCAAGACGACGACTACCTCAATGCTCACCGTTGCACTCCAACATGCGGGAGCTGACCCATCTTTTGCTATCGGTAGCGAACTCAATGAAAGTGGCGCAAATGCGCACCTCGGTACCGGCAGCCTTTTTATCGCTGAAGCCGACGAGAGTGATGGAGCATTTCTTCAACTGAATCCGAGTGTTGCCATAGTGACAAATATTGAGGCAGACCACCTGGATTATTGGGTGACTTTTGAGGCTATTGAGCAAGCATTTCTTGACTTCGCGTTGGGAGTAAAGCAGCGTGATGGATTTCTGGTCGTATGCCTTGATGACCCGGGAGCCGCTCGACTCATTGTGGCGGCGCGAGCCGCAGGAGTCGACATTCGCAGTTACGGCGAGTCCCCTGACGCAGATTTTCATATGGTGGACGTCCAGCCTTCTTCGCAGGGGTGGAGGTTTGATACGGCGCATCAAGGCGTGCGATTGGGCCAGGTACAACTCCAGGTATTTGGGCATCACAACGCATTAAATGCGCAAGCAGCATTGGTAACCATGATCGGAATGGGATACACCGCCCAACAGGCGATTGAAGGTTTGAGAAAATTCAGCGGTACTCGACGCCGTTTCGATTTCAAAGGAGAAGCGGGAGGCATACGCGTATATGACGATTACGCTCACCATCCCACTGAGATCACCGCCACCCTTCGTGCAGCGCGTGAACTGTTGGGGCAAGGCCAACTAATTGTGGCATTCCAGGCACACCACTATTACCGGACAGCTTTGTTTTCAAAGGAGTTCGGTGCAGCGCTTGGTTTAGCCGACAAGGTTGTTGTACTTGAAGTATTTGCACCGGGTGAGGAGCCCATCCCTGGAGCTAGCGGTCAAACAATGGCTGCGAATGTCCCGCTTGCTGCGGATTGCGTAATTTTTGAACCGTCCTGGTCTGCCGTTGCCCAAGACCTGATTCGAGGTGCATGCAGCGGTGACATCATTATGACTTTGGGTGCAGGAGACATCGGTTTGATCGCCATCGAAGTTGTTGAGAGGCTACAAGAGCGCGAACCAGGCCGCGAACATGACTGATCAACCTTCTCAGGATTTCACCGCTTATCGTGCACATCGGCTGAGGAAAAAAATCTGGTTGTTTGTGGTTTCCGCCATGGTGATATTCGCAGGTGTCCTTATTTGGTTGGTGTGGTTTTCCTCGGTATTCGCTGTTAAAGATGTTCAGGTCATTGCTTCAACCGGTGTGATCCTGTCAGCGGATCAAGTCGCACAAGTGCAGGAAAAGGCGAATATCCCACTTAATCAACCGATCGCCCGACTCGATACCGATACTTCGGCCCAAGCAATTGTAAATCTCCCGTGGGTTTCATCCGTTGAGGTGCGTCGAGGCTGGCCCAACGAGGTTGTTGTGGCATTGGTCCCGCGGATTCCACTTGCACGGGTCGCAGGCCTGGGCCAGAGTCAGGGAGTTGATGCCCAAGGAATTGTTTTTGACTCACCGAATTTGGACGGCTTGCCGCTGATTGAAGCTACCGGCGCCCCGCTTGTGTCAGCGGTTGAGGTTGTGTCCCAATTGCCGGCGAACCTGGCCCAAAAAGTAGTCCGGGTCAGAGCGCAGTCCATTGACAGTGTGGAACTGGACCTGAAATCAGGGTCTGTAGTTCGGTGGGGCAGTGCTGACGAGCCTGAGTTCAAAGCGGCCGTTCTCGAGGCGTTGCTCTCCCTCCGGGCCCAAATTTACGACGTCAGCGCACCGGAATTGCCCACTACAACGGATGAAAAGGGACCCAAGAAGCGCTAAATGTCGGCTCTCGATTAGCCCTTGGTGGAAAAAATCTTAAATATTTCTAAAAAATGTGGCTTTCTGACTTGCGCTTTGGTATCTGGACCGTCTATGGTCCGCGCGGCCATAAGCGGACCATTTGCTTAGTCTCTGGTAGAGGTTGAGGGTTTGTGGCTAAAGAGTTCGATGGACCCCCTTTCATCGACACGAACGGAAAAGGAGAGCGGCCGTGGCGGCTCCACAGAATTACCTGGCAGTTATCAAAGTTGTTGGTATTGGTGGCGGCGGTGTTAACGCTGTCAACCGAATGATTGAAGTCGGCCTCAAAGGGGTCGAGTTCATCGCTATCAACACAGACGCACAAGCGCTGCTCATGAGCGATGCTGACGTGAAACTTGACATTGGTCGCGAGCTCACCCGAGGTCTAGGCGCAGGCGCAAATCCCGAGGTTGGGAAAAGAGCGGCAGAGGACCACCTAGAAGAGATCGAGGAGGTGCTTCGCGGTGCTGACATGGTTTTCGTCACTGCAGGCGAGGGCGGCGGAACCGGCACCGGCGGTGCACCGGTTGTCGCCAAAGTGGCGCGATCCCTTGGCGCGTTAACAATCGGTGTGGTTACCCGGCCATTTGGTTTTGAAGGACGCCGCCGCATGTCACAGGCCGACCAGGGCGTTGATGAACTGCGCGCCGAGGTCGACACGCTGATCGTGATCCCCAATGATCGATTGTTGTCACTTGCTGATCGTGAAATCTCAGTCATTGATGCATTCCGCCAGGCAGACCACGTCTTGTTACAGGGAGTTAGCGGAATTACTGACCTCATAACGACTCCTGGTCTCATCAACCTTGACTTCGCTGACGTCAAGAGCGTCATGCATGCGGCCGGGTCAGCACTCATGGGTATTGGTTCCTCTCGCGGTGAAGATCGTGCGGTTCAGGCAGCTGAAAAGGCGATTTCCAGTCCACTGCTCGAAGCTGGGATTGACGGTGCACGTGGCGTGCTCCTGTCGATTTCAGGTGGCAGCGATTTGGGACTGTTCGAGATCAATGAAGCGGCCCGACTCGTTGCCGACGCCGCACACCCTGATGCAAATATCATCTTTGGTGCGGTGATTGACGACACTTTGGGTGATGAAGTTCGAGTGACCGTTATTGCCGCTGGCTTTGATGGAGGGGAGCCACCTGCGAAAAAGGTAGCGGTAAAAGAGGCTGTGCTAGTTGAGGCTGCTGTTTTCGGGCAGAGCGTTACCAAGCCCAGGGCGGTTTCATTTGATGACACTGACGACGATCTAGATATCCCCGATTTCTTGAAGTAAATGATCCTTCCCCTTGCCAGTGGTGTTATAGCACCGGTGGCACCTGGTGACCGTCCAGCTTTCTGGGCGGTCACTGGTCGTTTAGGTGGTCATAGTCGTGGCGAATTCGCACATGCAAATCTTTCTCATCACATAGGCGATGACCCAGACGCCGTGGCACGAAATCTCGATGAGTTAGCTGGACTCGTTCAGATCCCAGGACGCGAGCTGGCTCTGATGCAGCCAATTCACGGAAATGGCATTGGTTGGGTAACACATTCAGGGACGGTCATAGGTGTGGACTCACTTGTCACCGAAGAGTGCGACCTCGGGCTAGTAGCCACGGGTGCTGACTGCGTCCCATTGATTCTTTATGGATCACGAGGATATGAGAAACCGATAATTAGTGCCGTCCATTGCGGATGGAAAGGCTTGGTAGCGGACGTTGTCACTGCAACGATTACAGAACTTCGGCTGCGTGGAGCAAAGGAGATTAAATCCATTGTTGGGCCGGCAATCTGTGGCTCGTGTTATTCCGTTTCGCCTGACCGTCGGGAATTAGTGAGATCCTCCACTCCCGCAGATGTTTCGGAGGCCGCGTTGGGCATTGCGGGTGGAATAGATGTCCGCGCAGGAGTGTTATCCCAGCTAACGCGTGAGCGCGTTAGCTCGCAAGTTATCGGGGGCTGCACCTTTGAGAATCCGGAAACCCTTTTTTCGTATCGCAAAAATAGAAGGACTGGGCGCCAAGGAATAATCATTGCAATGCGCGAGAATCGGGAGCGGTCGTAGTGGAAAATTTGATGGCGCGCCGCGATGAACTTGAGCGCAATATGGAAGCTGCTCGCGCACGGATCGATGCGGCGAGCGGGGGTAGATCCGTTGATCTACTGGTGGTGTCAAAAACGTACCCAGCGACCGATGTCGTAATCCTCAACGAACTCGGGCAGAAGAATTTTGGTGAGAATCGAGATCAAGAGGCCAAACACAAAGTTGTTGAATGCGATAGTGCTTGGTCTATTCAGTGGCACATGATTGGTCAATTACAAAGCAACAAGCTCAACTCAATTGCCCGCTGGGCCGACGTCGTTGAGTCTTTGGATCGGATTGACCTGATCGCGCCTTTGGAGAGGGGAGCCGCGATGGCTAATCGGATTGTCGAAGTTCTGATTCAGATCAACTTGGATCCGATGGACGCCCCACATCGAGGTGGGCTCAGTCAAGATGCCGTGCCCGAATTTCTCGAAGGATTGGAGAGAGCTCCGCACCTGAAACTGGGAGGGGTCATGGGTGTTGGGCCGCATCCTGACCTCGGGGTCGACATAAAGCAGGCTTTCAAGCAACTGGCTTATGTCTCAGCCGTCATAAGAGCATCCCACCCGCAGGCAAAAGTTATTTCAGCCGGTATGTCGGGAGATTTGGAGCAGGCGATAGAGGCCGGTGCGACACAAGTGCGCCTGGGTAGCGCGATCCTCGGACAGAGGTAGTGTGTGCAGTAAAGTTAGATCATGCGTTTTAGGTCCATCGAGTTTATATGTGTGTTCGTTATATGTGTGTTCGGCGATAGGAGGGTAGACAATGGCTAGTGGTATCCGCCGAATGGCCGTCTATCTTGGGTTGGTTGAAGACGATTCCTATTCCGATGAAAGCACGAACGGGGGATACGACGATCCCCGAAGTACTCGAAACTCTCCTGAGCGCTATGAATCTCGGGTCCAGACCTCGAATCGGGCCAGTTCATCCCGTGGGTTCGCCGATGAATACGGTTACGAATCGGCATCCAATTCACAAGCGACGCGGACGCGCGAGCCCCGGGGCGTCAGGACAATCCGTCGTGACGAAGATCTGCCCAGCCGCAATGTTGTAGCGTCCCACCAGCCGCAACGAAATTTTGAGTTTGCTCGTATCGAATCGATTCACCCACGTTCATACAATGACGCGCGTCGAATAGGTGAGGAATACCGTGAGGGAATCCCGGTGATCATGAATTTGGGTGACCTAGACGACAGTGATGCGAAGAGGATTATTGACTTCGCGGCCGGTCTGGTTTTTGGCTGCCGCGGGAGTATTGAGCGCGTGACCAACAAAGTCTTTTTGCTTTCACCGGTGAACGTTGATGTTGGAGACCAAGCGCGGGCGCAAGTTGCCCAAGATGGTTTCTACAATCAAAGTTAACTCAGGTATGTTGGCCTAGTGAACACGGTCGGCGCATGGATCGCCAATATCCTTTTCCTTTACCTACTTGTTCTTATTGGCCGCTTAATTTTTGACTTTGTTCAGGTTTTTGCTCGTGATTGGCGTCCTTCCGGGTTCATCCTGATCATCGTTGAAGGGATTTACACCCTTACGGAGCCTCCATTGAAACTAATTCGGCGGTTTATCCCACCGTTGCGATTGGGTCAGGTGTCTCTAGATCTCGGGTTTTTAATCCTTCTGATTGGTCTTCAAATTCTGATTGGGTTTTTCCGAGGCCTTTAAACTTTCTCAATTCCAAAGTGTGCATCAATTTCACTTTCAGTCCCCCCGATGACGAATCCGGTAACGGGTCCAGGCACCTCCTTCAAACTCAACGCAAGTACCTCATTGGAGATTTCACCCCCGTGAATACTCAGGGTTTCAACAACGTCCGGGTTGCCTGAATTCCACGTTACATTTATGCGATCGCTGATTTCTAAGCCAGCATTTTTTCGTCCTTCTTGGAGTAATCGCACGATATCGCGCGCCATGCCGGCTAGGGCCAGTTCATGGGTTATCTCTAAGTCAAGTGCAAAGCTTTCACCGGCATCGGCAGCAACGGCCCAGCCTTCGACCGGTGTTTCCGTGATCACAAGGTCAGAAAGCTCAATGGTTGAAGTTCCGTCAACTCCGTCAATTTCGTAGTCGACTTTTCCATTATCGCGCAATGCATTAACCAATTGGGTTGGATCCTGCAGTGAAATATGTTCTGCCACCAATGGAGTCTGTTTGCCAAATCGGGCGCCAAGAGTTCGGAAGTTGGGCTTGAGTGAAATATTGACAAGATCACTGTCGGAGACGTCAAGGGTGAAAAGCTCGCGAACGTTGAGTTCCTCAGCTACTTCGGCGACTAGTTCCGCTGAGAGTTCACTCCAGCCGGGCGCACTAATGAGTGCGCGGCCCAGTGGCTGCCGGGTTTTCACTGAACTGGTTGCGCGTGCTGAGCGTCCGAGTTCTGTAACCCTGCGAGCAAGTTCCATGTGGGACTGTAATTGGGAATCAGGATGTGACTCGGTAGGCCAATCTGCAAGGTGGACTGATTTCGGCAGATCCGGCTGAGTTTCGCGGAAAAGATCCTGCCACACACGTTCGGTGATAAATGGTGTGTAAGGAGCCATACACAGGGTGACAATCTTGAGAGCCTCATGCAAAGTTGCGAGAGCAGCTGGGTCTCCCTCCCAGAAACGTCGACGAGTTCTGCGTACATACCAGTTGGAAAGATCATCGATGAATTCCGTTATGAGGCGCCCACCGAGTTGAGTATCAAAATTGTCAAGTGCACGGTCAACCTGCGCACTCAGTGAGTGGGCTTGCGTCAATAGCCAGCGATCCATGATGGGTCGTTGGTCAACTGGTGGCGCCCCGTCGGCGGGTGACCATGGAGCGCTTCGCGCATACAAAGAAAGAAAGGAAACCGTATTCCAGTAGGTGAGTAAATTCTTGCGCACAATGTCAGCAATGGCGGCGTGCCCAACTCGGCGCGACTGCCAAGGAGAACCACTTGCGAGCATGAACCAGCGAACTGCATCAGCTCCATGCTGGTCCATGAGGGGGATAGGCTCAAGAACGTTACCTAGGTGCTTACTCATCTTGCGGCCATCTTCATCAAGAATATGGCCGAGACACACGACATTTTTGTATGAAGATTCGTCAAATACCAATGTTCCGATTGCCATCAGGGTGTAAAACCAGCCACGGGTTTGGTCGATGGCCTCACAAACGAAATCAGCCGGATACTGAGCGGCAAAATCCTCTTTATTGTGTTGCGGGTACCACTGGGCAGCAAATGGCATTGCCCCTGAGTCATACCAGCAGTCAATGACTTCAGGGACTCGAACCGCGGTTGAATCACAGTGCGGGCAGGGCATTGTTATGTCGTCGATATAGGGGCGATGTGGATCAAGGTCGGAGATTTCTTGTCCGGCAAGTTCGCCTAATTCAGCGAGGGATTCAACAGCGGTCAAATGCTCGTTCTCGCAGCGCCAGATGGGAAGTGGAGTGCCCCAGTAACGGTTGCGGGAAAGTGCCCAGTCGACATTGTTGGTGAGCCAATCTCCGTATCGGCCCCATTTAATCGTGTCGGGGTGCCATTGAGTTTTCTCATTTTCGGCCATTAGTCGGTCTTTGATCGCGGTTGTCTTGATGTACCACGAGGGTTGTGCATAGTAAATGAGCGGAGTGTGGCATCTCCAGCAGTGTGGATACGAGTGCTCATAAGATTCCTCCCGAAAGAGGAGTCCACGCTCACGCAAGTTCACGGTGAGTGCTGCATCGGCTTTCTTAAAGAATTGGCCACCTACGAGAGGCGTCTCTGGCACGAAGGTTCCATCAGGTGCAATTGGGTTGACAACGGGTAATCCATAAGCGCGACAACTAATTAAGTCGTCTGCGCCAAAAGCTGGAGCCTGATGTACTAATCCGGTGCCGTCTCCGGTTGTGACGTAGTCAGCAAGAATGACGAAGTGAGAGTCAGGAATATCGATTAGATCAAATGGTCGCTCATATGCCAAGTGTTCTAACTGTGCACCGGGAAAAGTTTCCTTGACTCGATAACGTACCGAGCCGTCTTCATCAATTGGCGATCCGAATAAGTTCTCAACTAGATCCTCAGCCACGATGTAGTGCTGATCCTCGCTTGCGAGAACGCAATAGTTTGCTGTTGGCTTGACCGCTACGGCCGTATTGGACACCAATGTCCACGGGGTCGTGGTCCACACGAGGAGGGACAGATCCGAGTATTTCTCGGCGAGCACACCCAGCTTCACGGGGAACCGAACGTAAACTGACGGGTCGCTCACATCTTCATAGCCTTGGGCCAATTCGTGGTCGCTCAACCCGGTTCCGCAGCGCGGACAATATGGGGACACTCGGTGGTCTTGAACGAGAAGTCCAGCATTGAATATTTGTTTCAGTGACCACCACACACTTTGGATGTAATTTGAATCCATGGTCCAGTAGGCGCGGTCCATGTCAACCCAATATCCCATCCGGGTGGTGAGTTCGGTGAAGGCATCAACGTGACGTACGACTGATTCGCGGCATTTCGCGTTGAATTCGGCCACGCCGTAGTTTTCAATGTCTTTCTTGCCGGAAAACCCGAGCTCCTTTTCGACGGCGAGTTCAACGGGAAGCCCGTGGCAGTCCCAACCGGCTTGGCGGACTACGTGATAGCCCTTCATCGTCCGGTAGCGAGGGAAAATGTCCTTAAAAGCTCGGGCCTCAATGTGATGGGTCCCTGGAGCGCCATTTGCGGTGGGTGGTCCCTCGTAAAACGTCCAAGTCGGGCGTCCCTCGCTCTGGGCCATAGAGGCCGCGAAAGTGCCCTCGGCCTGCCACAAAGCGAGTACTTCGTGTTCCAGATCGCGAAGGTTCACCGTGGGAGGGACCACTTTGTACATAATGGTGTGCTCTTCTCTGAAAGAGACGAATTTCATAAATGTTCGTCAAGGTGCTTGTCTAAGTCTGGGGCAGTGGATAACTTTAGCGCTCGGGCAATACCATACGCACGTGCGTCGCCCGGCGCACTTTCACATATGCACATGAGGGCAACCACGGAAGTCCATTGATTTAAAGGGGGCGGCGATTTTGGGCGCGAATAAGGTACAGTCAAAAAAGTTCGCTGCAAAAAAGGCTCCCGCTAAAAAAGCCGCTGCGATAAAGGTTGTGGCCAAGAAGGCTCCGATTAAAAAGGCACCCGCGAAAAAGGTTGTGGCCAAGAAGGCTCCGATTAAGAAAGTACCTGCTAAAAAGGTGACCGCTAAAAAGGTCGTGGCCAAAAAGGTTGCGACGGTCAAGCCCCTAAAGAAGGTCATCCCTATTTCACCCGCAAAGAAAACTTCACCCGCAAAGAAAATAGCGTCGATCAATCCTGAACAAAAGGTATCCGCCAAGAAAGCGACCGCAAAAAAGGAGACCACGTCCGAAGTGGAAGTGGTAGTTGTAGAGCCGGAACCGGTGGTGAAAACTGTTTTTGAGAAGTTAGTCCCGGTGACAACTCCACCCGCGAAGGGTAAGAAAGCTGCAGGGATAGTCAAGGTGATTTCACCTCGACCCGCAATAAAAACTCCAAAGATCGTTGTGCGCGAGGACGAAAGCCCATGGACCAAAGTTGAGTTAAACAGGGTTCGCAAGGCCCTCGATGAAGACGAAGCTCGCTTATTGGAAGAGATCGCCATGACCGAGCAAGGACTCGCGGACCTCATCCGTGATTCCGGTGACGGGGCAGGCGATGACCAAGCGGATGCGGGAAGTAAAACCTTCGAGCGTGAGCACGAAATGTCACTTGCAAATAACGCTCGGGACATGCTCGATCAGGTTCGACAGGCGCTGGCTCGCATTGATGATCGCACTTACGGTGTGTGTACCACTTGCGGTAAGGGAATTGGCAAGTTGCGTCTGCAGGCTTTCCCTCGGGCGACGTTGTGTATGTCATGCAAGGTTGCTGAAGAACGCATTTAATCAAGCCGGTTATAGAGCACGAGCAAGTACTGGCCAGTACTCGCGTAGACTGCTCTTATGTCCGAACCCAATGTTGTTGCGAATGGTGTCCAACTGCGCAGCAATCGGCGTGACCTGACTGTTTTTGGTGTCACCGCATTCCTCATCATCGGCATTGACCAATTGACCAAGTTCTTGGCTCAAGAGTATTTACTCCCACGCAGGACCTCGGGTGAAGGACCCATTGAGTTCTTGGGTGGCTTTGTGAAATTCACTTATGCTGAAAACACAGGCGCCGCTTTCTCGATTGGCTCAGGGATCACTTGGCTCTTCACGTTGGTCGCGTTTGTCGTGGTCTTCGTGATCTTTCGATACGCTCGCAGACTCGCGAGTCTGCCTTGGGCGTTGGCTCTTGGCGGGCTGCTCGGTGGCTCATTAGGTAACTTGATTGACCGAATGTTTCGGGCGCCAGGACCATTCCAGGGTTTCGTGGTTGACTTCATCCAGTTGCCGTACTGGGCAATATTCAACATTGCTGACATGTCAATTGTGATTTCTGGAATCGGAATTGCGATTCTGTTGATTCGTGGGATACCCATTGATGGAAAGCCAGTGCTCCTAAGTGCACCCGACAGGGTGGACTCGTGATCCGTGAGTTCACAATTCCCGAGGGACTAGCAGGGGAGCGAATTGACATCGCGCTTACCAGACTTCTTGGTCTCAGCCGTTCCGCTTCTGTCGCGCTTATTGAGGCAGGAGCAATCCGGCTATCGGATCGACCGTTAGCGAAAAGCGATCGTGTCGTTGAAGGCCAACGCATTGATGTCGATTTGGATGCGGCACCCACAAAAGAGACAATTGAAATCATTGCTGAACCGGTGCCAGGAATGACGATTGTCTATGACGACTCAGACCTAGTAGTTGTTGACAAGCCCGCCGGAGTCGCGGCGCATCCCAGTCGTGGTTGGCCAGGACCAACTGTTATTGGAGGATTGGCCGCCGCCGGGTACACCATTAGTACCTCAGGAGCCCCTGAGCGCGAAGGAATCGTGCATCGACTGGATGCCGGAACGTCGGGCCTTATGGCCGTGGCGAAAAATGAAGTTTCCTACTCCCGAATGAAGAACCTGTTTCGAAACAGGGAAGTACACAAGGTCTATCACGCTGTTGTTCAAGGCCTACTCGATCCACTCGTGGGAACCGTTGATGCAGCCATTGGGCGCCATCCGGGGCATGAGTACAAGTACGCGGTCACAAAGGACGGTAAGCCGAGCATTACCCACTTTGAGACCCTAGAAGCTTTCCGTCATGCCTCATTGGTGCAAGTTCTCCTTGAGACAGGCAGGACCCACCAAATTCGGGTCCACATGTCCGCGATGCGTCACCCAATCGCGGGTGACACCATGTACGGTGGAGATCCGGTTTTGGCGGCTCGATTAGGTCTGGATCGTCAGTGGTTACACGCGGTAGAACTCAGCTTTGACCACCCGCGAACTGGGGAACGAGTTGAATTGAAAAGTGAATACAGCGAAGATCTCACCCGCGCACTTGGAATTTTGCGCGACGCTTGATTACTGATTTTGGCACCTTCCCCTTGTGCCAGTTGATGTGTTGAGTGACTCCAGTGAAGTGATTGACGCAAAGAGTTGTTCGACGAATGTGTTGTGAATTGATAAACGTGTTGTGAACTGATAAGGGTGATTGCGTGAGTGAGTCCGTGGGCAGGGGCGATTTCGTTCACCTTCATGTGCACACCGAGTATTCGATGCTGGATGGTGCCTCGAAACTTGATGACCTTTTTCTAGCGGCAAAAGAGCAAGGCATGCCGGCAATCGCTATGACGGACCACGGCAATCTTTATGGCGCCTACGATTTCTGGACGATGGGTAAAGCGTACGGGGTAAAGCCGATCATCGGACTTGAAGGCTATTACGCACCTCAGGGCCGATTTGAGCGCACTCCATTTGATTTTGGTGGTGGCTTTGATGAGGGAGCCCCAGAAGATCCCGGGGCGGGTCGAGGCAAACACAGTTACACGCACATGACCCTCTGGGCCGAAAACACCGTTGGCATGCACAATCTTTTTCGACTCTCATCCCTGGCCAGCATTGAAGGCTATTACCACAAGCCACGATTTGACCGTGAGCTTTTAGACCGTTACGGCAAGGGTCTCATTGGCACAACAGGGTGTGCGAGTGGTGAAGTAAATCGCTGGCTCCAAGCGGGACAGTACAAAAAAGCCTTAGCAACTGCAGCTGATTACCGGGACATTTTTGGTGCGGGAAATTTCTTTGCCGAGATCATGGACCACGGTCTTGCTATTGAACGAAATTTTATGCCTGATTTGATCAAGATTTCTAAGGCCCTCGATTTGCCACTAATTGCAACCAATGACATGCACTACGTTCATGAGAGTGACGCTGACACACACGATGTTTTATTGTGCATTGGAACTCGAACCACACTTGATGACCCGAAAAGATTCAAATTCGATGCCCGTGATTTTTACTTGAAGTCTGCAGCCCAAATGCGAGATTTATGGAGTGACTTCCCGGAGGCTTGTGACAACACTTTGCTGATTGCGGAGCGGTGCGACGTTGAGTTCAGCGAAGGTGCAAATCTCATGCCCCGCGCTGACATTCCGCCCGGAGAGAGTGAAGATTCCTGGCTGGTCAAGGAAGTGGAGATTGGGTTGGCGCGCAGGTACCCGGCCGGTGTCCCTGACAAAGTGCGAACGCAGGCTGAGTACGAATTGAGAGTCATCTCTCAAATGGGTTTCCCCGGCTATTTCCTGGTCGTTGCTGATCTCGTGCAACATGCTAAAAATAATGGAATTCGAGTCGGGCCTGGTCGCGGTTCTGCTGCCGGTGCCATGATTGCGTACGCATTGGGAATTACTGACCTTGATCCCATAGTGCACGGATTACTGTTTGAGAGATTCTTGAATCCTGAGCGAATCTCGATGCCCGATATCGACATTGACTTTGATGAGCGGCGGCGATCGGACATGATTCGTTACGCCACGGAGAAATATGGGGAAGAGCGCGTCGCGCAGATCGTCACCTACGGTTCAATCAAGGCAAAAGCTGCAATCAAAGATAGTGCGCGTGTCTTGGGCTTGCCCTACTCTGTCGGTGACCGAATCACGAAATCTATACCACCGTCCGTGATGGGCAAGGACATCACTCTTAAAGGCGCATTCGACCCCAGTGATTCTCGGTATTCTGAAGCTGCAGAGTTTCGGGCACTTTATGCAAGTGACCCGGAGGTACAGACCGTCATTGACACGGCTAAGGGGCTTGAAGGGCTGAAGCGCCAACCGGGTGTACACGCCGCAGGAGTGATTCTGTGTAGTGAGCCACTCATGGACGTGATTCCGGTGTGGAAACGTGAGCAAGATGGCGCAATCATCACTCAGTTCGACATGGGTGCGTGTGAGTCCCTTGGTTTGCTAAAAATGGACTTCTTGGGATTGCGTAACCTGAGCGTACTTGATGACTGCTTGGAAAACATCAAACGCAACACGGGTGATGAAGTTGTTTTGGAAACATTGGCACTCGACGACAAGATGGCTTACGAACTTCTCTCACGGGGTGACACGTTAGGGGTTTTCCAACTCGATGGCGGCCCGATGCGTTCGTTACTGCGTTCCATGGCTCCGGACAATTTCGAAGATATTTCAGCGGTGCTTGCGCTCTACAGGCCTGGACCTATGGGCGCAAATGCTCACAATGATTATGCAGATAGAAAAAATGGACGCAAGCCGGTCGTCCCGATTCACCCTGAACTTGAAGAGCCACTCAGTGAGATTCTCGGCGATACCTACGGACTGATCGTCTATCAAGAGCAGGTCATGGCGATTGCCCAACAGCTGGCTGGGTATTCATTGGGCAAAGCAGATCTACTTCGCCGAGCAATGAGCAAAAAGAAAAAGGAAATCCTTGAACAAGAGTTTGTCCCATTTAGTGAGGGCATGACTGAACGCGGATTCTCTGATCCTGCGATAAACAAGTTATGGGAAGTCCTCGTTCCCTTCTCGGATTATGCATTCAATAAGGCTCATACGGCCGGATACGGACTCGTTTCTTATTGGACCGCATATTTAAAGGCCAATTATCCGGCCGAGTACATGGCAGCGCTGCTCACTTCAATGGCCGATGACAAGGAACGTTCTGCAATTTATCTCAACGAATGTCGTCGCATGGGAATCAAAGTTTTGCCACCTGACGTAAATGATTCCGATGCAAACTACACCCCTCGTGGAACTGATATTCGTTTTGGATTAACGGCAATTCGCAACGTAGGAACTAACGTTGTGGATTCCATAATCGCCACTCGAAACAAAGTTGGTCGCTTTTCAGATTTTCACGACTTCATCGCCAAAGTAGATATTGCTGCCTGCAATAGGCGAGTTGTCGAGTCATTAGTTAAAGCAGGTGCTTTCGATAGTCTGGGCCACACACGCAAGGGGTTAATCGCAGTGCACGAGCAGATAATTGATGCTGCCGTTGACATCAAGCGGTCTGAGGCGGTTGGGCAGTTTGATTTATTCGGCGGGCTTGAAGTGGATTCTGATGTCTCACTGATTGAACGACTCGTCATCGGAATCACCGAGTGGGAAAAGTCGCTGCTTCTCGCACACGAACGCGACATGCTGGGCTTGTACGTTTCAGACCATCCACTTTTCGGCATGGAAAGCGCATTGGCACAACTATCGGATCGGAGCATTGCATCTGTTTTGATTGATGAACACCTCGACGGGCAGGTAATTTCACTGGGTGGCTTGGTTACCAGCGTCGTACGAAAAACCACTAAAAAGGGCTCAGCCTGGGCCATTGTCACGTTGGAGGACTTGGAGGGAAGCCTCGAAGTCATGGTTTTCCCAGCCTCATATGCATCCTTTGGAACCCTGTTGGTTGATGACTCGATTTTGGTTATTCGCACTAAAATTGATCGAAGTGATGAAGAGGGAGTGCGGGCCATTGCGCTGGAAGTAACCGCTCCGGATCTCTCGGCTGCCCCAACAGGTCCGGTTCGATTGACTATGTCGGCCACCCGTTGTGTTCCGCCACTAGTCGCTCGCCTTAAAAATATTTTGGCGCAGCACCCGGGAACCACGGAAGTGCAATTGCACTTAACCGGTGGTACCTCAACAACAGTCATGAAGCTCGACGACGTCTACCGAGTGACGCCTTCACCCTCGCTCTTTGGCGATCTCAAGGCACTATTGGGCTCGTCATGTCTGATTTAGTAAACGAGAGCACAGGTGTGACGCATGGGCGAAGGCGTAAAGCTATTACGGTTTTCGTCACGGGAGTAATTGCGGGCGGGCTGTCGGGCGCTGCTCTAGGTGTCATGTGGTGGGCCTTAGCGCCGCGTGTCTCGGTCGTAATCACTCCGGACCGAGTTTTTCCTGAAAGTTTTCAACCCCAAGAGTATTTCGCCGCAAATATTGCGTTTGGAGCAATTGGTGCAACCGCGGGTGTATTGATGGCTATTGGATTAGTGTCCATGCGTCGTGAACATTTGTTGGCATCGCTGGTTGCCGCATTGGCATCTGCAGTTGTCGGCACTTGTGCAATGTGGTGGGTTGGCTCGCAACTTGGTTTTGTCGACTTGACAAGTATTGACATTCCCGATTCAACCGTGGTTGAAGCTCCGCTTGAAGTTACGTTGCCGGCAATGTTGTTGATGTGGCCTCTCAGCTCAAGCCTAGTAATTCTGATCATGGCGATTGGCGACTTTTTGGCCCAACGCAGGCGGCTGTCGAATCACTCTGACTGAATTTCTGCAGTGATTGCGCTTAAGACACTGATTAGGTCAGCCGGTGAAATGCATATTTCTAGGCCGCGGCGACCTCCACTGACGTAGATATTCTCAAATTGGTGTGCGCTTGCGTCGATCACCGTTGTGAGCATCTTCTTTTGTCCGAATGGACTGATACCACCGACCACGTAACCGGTGAGGCGTTGGGCAATGGCCGCATCCATCGGTTCAAGTGAACGCAGGCCGACTGCAGCGGCGAGCTTCTTCGCACTAATTTTACGTGAAACCGGAGCAATGCCAACGGCGGCAATGTTCTTATCTCCAAAAATGATGGTCTTGAACACTTGGTGTTCATCAAGATTCATACTGCTGGCTGCTTCTTTGCCAAACCCTGAACCGGCAACACTGTCATATTTGTGAAGTGTGTACGAGATACCCAGCGAGTCAAGGGCGAGAGTTGCTGGAGTGACTGCCACGGCCCTTATTGTAAATGCACATTATAAATGCACATTAATTGAGCGATGCATTTCTGTGAAATAGATCGACAGCCGGCAGCGCGCCAAGATGAGTTATGAGTCCCGTCTCACGCTGGAGAAGCGCCCTAATCATTATGAGACGGCTGGGTGTGTCCTGGGCCGCTAGTAGTTCCTGACGCTCAGCCGTGGGCAAGAGAATGGCCGCGGTCAAGAGAAACGAAACGACGGTTGGATCTTCGGGAAAATCTTCAAACAAGAAAATATCACTATCGATTTCCCCGGATAGTGCAGAGCGGTATGCCGAAAAATCTTGGAGTGTTTTCTGGGTTAGCCGGCTAAGTTGCTCCGTTTGCTCAGGTTGAGGTTCGGTTAACCATTCCACCTCAGCACGCAAAAGTGGGGCGCTGGTATCCAATGAAGTAATCCGAAATCGACGCGAGCCCGTGGTGACAACATCGTATCGACCATCTTCATGGACATTTGCTTCACGGAGAATTGTTGAAGTGCCTACCGGGTGCAAGGCGGCAATGCCATTTGATGAAATATCGTGCCCGTCGCGTACAGTCACAATTCCAAATTCGCGCTCCTCTTCATCGGGAATTTCAAGCAGGTCTTGGACCATCAACCGATAGCGGGGTTCGAAAATGTGTAGTGGTAGAACCAGGCCCGGTACCAGAATCGTGTTCAGTGGAAAGAGTGGGATATGGGAACTCACCAGTACAGACTAAACTGACTTACATGATCCGGCTCATCGATCTTCGCGAGAATCCTTTTGCTGGCGATTCTGTCAAAAACATGGTGCCTCGAGCCGCCACTAATGTCGATGACGCGACTGAAATAATCGCCCCAATCTTGAAAGATGTCCGCGAAAATGGTGCGGAAGCTGTTGCGCTGTGGTCACAGACTCTTGACGGCACCACGCCGCCTTCCCTTCGAGTTCCGGTCGAAGAGTTGGAAAAGGCTGCGGCAGAACTCGACCCGGCCGTCCGGAAGGCATTGCTGGAATCCATTCGTCGGGCAAGAATTGTGCACTCGGACCAAGTTCGCGGTGAAACCGTCACGGAAGTCGTTGAGGGTGGAACGGTTACCGAGCGCTGGATTCCAGTTGATCGCGTGGGGCTTTACGTTCCTGGTGGACAGGCCGTTTATCCCAGTAGTGTCGTCATGAACGTCGTCCCGGCCCAAATAGCTGGGGTAAGATCCATAGCCCTTGTCACTCCTCCACAGAAAGACTGGGGTGGGTGGCCACACCCGGTCATCATGGCTGCCGCGCACCTTTTAGGGATCGAGGAGGTATATGCCGTTGGCGGCGCGCAAGCGATTGCTATGTTGGCCTACGGGGTGCAATTGCCCGAGGGTGAGTGCAAATCGGTTGATCTGGTAACGGGTCCGGGAAACATTTATGTGACTGCGGCCAAGCGCGCTTTGCAGGGAATCATTGGCATTGATTCTGAAGCGGGGCCTACCGAGATCTTGATTTTGGCCGATCATTCGGCTGACCCCACTCACGTTGCCGCAGACCTAATTAGTCAAGCCGAACATGACGAACTCGCTGCCGCGGTCTTAGTGACAGACAGTGAGGAATTGGCTATCGCTGTTGAGGAGTCCTTGGCACAACAGGTCCCTATGACCAAGCACTCAGAGCGCATTGAGACAGCGTTACGAGGAGTCCAGAGCGCCATAGTCTTGGTCGCCGATCTTGAGCAAGGTTTGGCCGTTGTCGATGCCTATGCCGCTGAGCATTTGGAAATTCATGTCGAGAATTCCCGAGAAGTTGCTCGCAGGGTGAAGCATGCGGGGGCAATTTTTGTAGGAACCTACGCTCCCGTTTCACTCGGTGACTACTGCGCGGGATCCAACCATGTTTTGCCGACAGCCGGATCGGCGAAACACTCCTCAGGTTTATCGGTTCAAACTTTTCTTCGGGGAATACACATTATTGAATATTCACAGCAAGCCTTGGTTGAGGTTGCACCGCACGTTCTCACGCTTTCGAGCGCTGAGGATTTACCGGCACATGGGCAGGCGATCTCCGTTCGGATGCAACAGTGAGCGGATTTGATTTACCGTTACGCAAGGACCTGATTGGCCAAGCACCTTATGGTGCACCCGAAGACAATGTTCCTGTTCGACTTAATGTAAATGAGAATCCATACCCACCCAGTGAGAAAGTGATAGCGGCAATTTCACAGGCTGTCGCTGTGGCGGCGCGCGAAATAAACAGATACCCCGACCGTGACGCAGTGAGCCTGCGTGCAGCGTTGGCGACTTACCTGGATGTCGAATCCGGAGTAAAGGTTAATGTTGAGCGTATCTGGGCCGCCAATGGCTCAAACGAAATAATGGCGCAATTGTTTGGCGCATTTGGGGGTCCGGGGACGAAAGCATTGACGTTTGATCCCACCTACTCAATGTACCCGGAATACGCCCGTGATTCTTTTACCGAATTGGTATCAATTCCGCGGAGAAGTGATTTCACTATCGACCTTGCCGCAGCATTCGAAGCTGTAGCTGTGCATAACCCGAATTTGATAATCCTCACTTCACCAAATAACCCGACAGGTACATCAATCACATTGGCTGAAATCGAAGAGATTTCTCAGGCAGCTCAAGCAAGCGGAGCTCTGGTCGTGGTTGACGAGGCGTACGCAGAATTTCGCAGCGATAGAGGGGCAACCGCTCTGACCTTGCTTGATTCGTATCCCAACATCGTTGTTTCACGAACCATGAGCAAAGCATTTGGCTATGCAGGCGGGCGCCTCGGGTACTGCGCCACCAGTACCAGCGAGATTGTTCAGGCACTTAAGTTGGTGCGTTTGCCCTATCACCTATCAGCCATCTCCCAGGCGGCGGCGATTGCGGCATTGAGTTTTGCGAGCGAGTCACTTGATCGCGTTGCGCAAATCACTGATGCGCGAAATCAAATGGCGGCTGAGCTTGCCGACATGGGCATTCTCGTCGCTCACAGTGACGCAAACTTTCTGTTCTTTGGCGAGTTCGCTGATCGACATGCGATTTGGAGAGGACTTTTTGAACAAGGCATCCTTATCCGGGAAACAGGTCCTTCGGGTTGGCTGCGAGTGAGTATCGGAACCGCTAGTGAGAACGAGTTATTTCTCAACGCCTTAAAAGCGTTAGTCTGAGTACAGGAGGAAAGATATGACCAGAATGGCACGGATCGAACGCGAGACCAAGGAAAGCAGCGTGCTCGTTGAACTCTCACTCGATGGCACGGGGCAGAGCACCATTGAGACAGGCGTTCCTTTTTTTGACCACATGCTTGCGCAACTGGCAAAACATGGTGGATTTGATTTAGTAGTGAATACTCGAGGCGACCTGCATGTTGACGCGCACCATACGGTTGAGGACACGAGTTTGGCACTTGGACAGGCGATGAATCAGGCATTAGGGGATCGAGCCGGATTGACTCGTTACGGAGACGCCTTAGTTCCATTAGATGAATGTCTGGTGCAGAGTGCGGTTGACCTTTCCGGTCGTCCATATTTGGTGCACACCGAACCTGAGTTGGTTGAACTCATTGGGGCCTACGACACAACCTTAACTCGCCATGTCTGGGAATCAATTGTTGCTACATCGCAAATCACTCTGCATGTCAATGTACTTTCAGGGCGTAATGCTCACCATGTTGTTGAAGCGCAATTCAAAAGTGTCGCCCGTTCATTACGTACCGCGGTGGCGAGGGACCCACGTGTGGTCGGAGTGCCTTCAACTAAAGGCACACTCACTGCATCGCAGTAAGGCAAACATAATTTATGTCACCCACTGTTGCAGTTCTTGACTACGGCTTCGGAAATGTTCGGTCGGCGCTCCGCGCGGCTGAGCATGTTGGAGCCACCGCAATTTTGAGTTCCGACTTTGACACCTGTCTCAACGCTGATGGTCTGATCATCCCTGGGGTGGGAGCGTACGCAGCTTGTATGCAGGGAATCGACCGGGTGCGGGGTGGCGCAATCATTGACGCGCGAATGGTGGCTAGTCGTCCGGTCTTGGGTATTTGTGTGGGCATGCAGATCATGTTTGAACAGGGTATTGAGCACGGAATTACGACTCGAGGGCTGGGCCAATGGCCGGGTACGGTTGATCAGCTAGTTGCCCCGATCGTCCCGCACATGGGGTGGAACAACGTTGTGCCGCCAGATTCGTCATCCTTGTTTGCTGGGGTGGAGTCCGAGTTGTTTTATTTCGTTCACTCCTATGCAGTCCAAGAATGGGTCATGACTGATACAGATCCGTATCAACACCCACCCACGGTGACTTGGAGTGATTACGGGGCGCCGTTCATCGCAGCCGTTGAAAATGGTCCACTTTCGGCAGTTCAATTTCACCCAGAAAAGAGTGGTGAGGCGGGACTCACGCTGATCAACAACTGGGTCGGCACTCTCACCTAGACTGCACCCATGAAATTCACACTTTTACCCGCCGTCGACGTCAAAGATGGAAAAGCTGTTCGCCTTGTCCAAGGAAAGGCCGGAAGTGAAACTGTTTACGGCTCGCCGCTAGATGCCGCCCAAGCGTGGGTGAATCAGGGCGCAGAGTGGATCCATTTAGTTGACCTTGATGCTGCATTTGGCACCGGAAACAACTCAACCCTCATCGCCCATGTTGTCGAAAGAATCGGTCGAGAAGTCAAGGTTGAACTCTCAGGCGGAATTAGAAGTGATGAGAGCTTGAAAGCGGCACTTGCTACCGGCTGCGCGCGAGTGAATCTGGGAACGGCGGCACTTGAAGATCCCGACTGGACCGAAACGGTGATAGCCGAGTACGGGGATCGAATTGCAGTAGGACTTGATGTGAAAGGGCACACGTTGGCGGCCCGTGGGTGGACAACCGAGGGTGGAGACTTGTGGGAGGCAATTGGCCGGCTCGATGCCGCCGGCTGTACCCGATATGTCGTCACCGATGTTGAAAAAGACGGCATGATGCATGGACCCAATTTTCACTTGTTGAAGCAGGTCACCGAGGCAACCCGGTCTCGAGTAATCGCATCGGGTGGGATCCATAGGTTAGAGGATCTCCACAAACTTGCCGAGATGAAAGGCATTGAAGGTGCGATTGTTGGGAAAGCACTTTACGAGCAGGCCTTCAGTCTTCCTGAAGCACTCGTCGCTGTTGAAGGTCGCTACGACCCCTACCAGTGGGGACCGCCACAGCCGTGACACTCGCTGCCCGAGTAATTGCATGTCTTGACGTTGATGCCGGCCGGGTCGTTAAGGGTGTGAATTTTGTTGACCTCGTTGATGCAGGTGACCCAATCGAGTTGGCATCGATGTACGGGGCGGCCGGAATTGATGAACTTGTGTTTCTTGACATTACTGCGTCAAGTTCAGATCGAGAGACCACACTGGAATTAGTCCGTCGTAGCGCCGACCAGGTTTTCATCCCGGTCACCGTTGGCGGAGGGATCCGCAGCATTGAAGATATTGATGCCCTTTTGCGAGCCGGTGCTGACAAGGTCTCAATTAACACCGCGGCAATTGCTCGTCCGGAACTTTTGCGTGAAGCAGCACAGCGGTTCGGCTCCCAATGCATTGTGCTTTCATTGGATGCGCGTCGAGAATCTGGTCAACCAAGTGGCTTTGGAGTGACGACACACGGAGGCAGAGAATCCGCCGGCCTCGATGCCGTGCAGTGGGCGCAGAGTGCGGCTGATTACGGTGTGGGTGAGATCTTGCTCAACTCAATGGATGCCGACGGCACCAAAGCTGGATTCGACCTAGAACTCATCAAAGCCGTTCGTGGGGCAGTAAACATTCCGATTATCGCAAGTGGAGGTGCAGGCGTTCCCAGTGATTTTGTCGCGGCAATTAATGCGGGCGCGCAAGCCGTGTTGGCTGCAAGCATCTTTCATTTTGGTGAAGTATCCATTGCTCAGGTGAAAAGTGCACTAAAGGCTGATTCCATCCCAGTTCGTGAATCAACTAGGTTGGTGTCATGAACGCGGCCAGGGAGTTCATTGCTCGAATTAAATTCAATGAAGATGGCCTGGTGCCTGTCATTACTCAGGACTCGGTAAGCAAGGAAGTTCTCATGATGGCTTGGATGAATGCCGATGCGGTGCAGTTAACCATTGACACTGGTATGGGAACTTATTTTTCGCGCAGTCGAAATAGGATTTGGGTGAAGGGTGAAGAGTCAGGAAATGGCCAATTAGTGCGAAGCTTGCGAGCTGACTGTGACGGGGATACGCTTCTCATGATTGTTGATCAAAGTGGGCCTGCTTGTCATACGGGTAGCCTGACCTGTTTTTTTGATCAGGGAATTGTTAAGTGAATAAGAAAAATTCAGACACACCCGATCTTGCCAATTTTCAAGAGTTGGCCCGTGTCCAAAGAGTCGTGCCAGTTTCTCGAACGCTCCTCGTCGATCACCTCAGTGCTATTGGCCTTTTCCACGCGTTATGCGGGGATCGTGCTGGAACATTTCTACTTGAGTCGGCCGAAGCTGGCGTGCAATGGTCCCGTTATTCATTCATCGGGGTAAACAGCGCCGCGATGCTCTCAGAATCGCAGGGCAAAGCAGTGTGGAACGGCCGCGTTCCTGAAGGTTTACCGGAGAGTGGTTCAGCCCTTGAAGTACTCGAAGTCACCCTCGCCCAATTGCGCACGCAAAAGTCAAAGACATCAGAGACCGGAGACTTCCCCTTTACCGGAGGGCTTGTTGGGTACATGGCCTATGACATTGTGCGCAACTGGGAGGAAATTGGGGATTCGACAACCGACTCACTAAAAATCCCAAACCTCAGTTTCTTGTTGGCCTCCGACATCGCAGTCGTGGATCACCTTGAAGGTGACGTGACGTTAATTGCAAACGCAATAAATTTTGATAATTCTGCTGAGCGTGTCGAGCAAGCTTATGAAGCGGCTATTGCCCGCCTTGACCAAATGCAGGAATCAATTACGCACATTTTGCCAACCGGAGCCCAGGTCACGCCCGCACTCGACACTGAATTGGCTTTACCACCGCGAGTAACAAGCGAGGAAACGTATCTAAAGAACATTGACACGATCAAGGAATACATTCGCGCAGGTGACGCCTTCCAGGTTGTTCTATCCCAGCGATTTAGCGTTCCAACGCAGGCAAGCGCTCTGAGTATTTATCGGATCTTAAGGTCAACCAACCCAAGTCCGTACCTGTATCTGGTTCGAGTTCCCGATCTCCTTGATTTTAATCGAGTTGCTTTTGAAATTATCGGTTCATCGCCGGAGGCGTTGGTTACCGTACGTGAACGCAACGCGGTCGTGCATCCGATTGCGGGAACTCGATGGAGAAGCACAGACCCTGAGCGTGATCGGCTTTTGGCGCAGGATTTACTGGAGGACAAGAAAGAACGCGCGGAGCACCTCATGCTGGTTGACCTAGCACGTAATGATCTTGGCCGGGTCTGCACTCCGGGTAGTGTCAATGTCATTGACTTCATGCATGTTGAACGCTATTCGCACGTAATGCACTTAGTGTCGACCGTGACTGGCGAGCTGAATACTAATGAGGATGCGTTCACTGCACTGAGGGCAACTTTTCCTGCAGGCACACTTTCAGGTGCACCCAAGCCGCGCGCCATGCAAATCATTGAGGAAATGGAATCAGAAAGGCGTGGGCTTTACGGTGGGTGCATCGGATACTTTGACTTCGCGGGGAATATGGACATGGCAATTGCCATTCGAACTGCTCTTTTAAAAGATGGAATCGCTTATATTCAAGCTGGCGGAGGTATTGTTGCCGATTCAGTTCCCGAGAGTGAAAACAATGAATGCGTGAACAAGGCAATGGCCATTATTCGTGCCGTTGCATTAGCTGAGCAACTTGAACGCTAATCGAAAGTGTGGGTGACATGTCGCTAGGACGGAAATACCTACTCACAATAGCTCTGCAGTCGATCTTGGCCGGGGCCCTGTTGTGGGTTGGGGGGCTTATCTGGGGGTCGATCCAAAGTGACTTGGTTTCACAGGATCTTGTTGGGTCAGATCTTGACTCACTTATCTTTGCTGTTTGGGCGGTTTCTTTAGCGGTGGTGATTGGCGTCTTGGCAACCGGAACATGGGGGCGAAGGATTTTGGGAACCATGGGTGCCGTCGTTGCTGCGGCAGGCGTTTATTCCTTAATCATTCTCGACAAGGAAGGACTCAATGCGCTTTGGATTTTTGCGATCGTGCTCAGCTTAGGTTTGATGATCACGAATCTGCTCATTGTTTTCACTTCCAAGAATTGGCCGACTTTGAGTGGAAGATATTCGCGCTCGGCGGCACCGGAGCAAGACGCTTGGACGCTACTTGATGCAGGCGTTGATCCAACCATCGAGTCAGATCCCGATAAGCCACGATCACGTGATTAAATACAGTCATGACTGAACAACATGAGGATCATGGTTCCACCCCGGCTGCTTGGACAACGGTTGTGATCGTTGTTTTGGCATTCGTTGTGGGAACGCTGGCGCTGGTTCTAGGGAATTGGCCTCTCTTCTGGGTTGGAGTCGGGATGGTCGTCCTCGGCGGTGTTGTGGGCAAGGTCATGGCCATGATGGGTCTGGGCAAGAAAACCGTAAACGCGTAAATTCAACTGAACACATGGTGACCACATGAAAGTTCTCGTGGTCGAAGATGAACGGCCGATTTCAGACCTCATCGGTGTCTATCTAAGGCGAGAAGGCTTCGAGGTGCAGGCGTGTTTCGACGGCGAATCTGGTTTAGACGCCGCCCAGGGTGAACATTTTGATGTGATAATTCTCGATGTTGGGCTGCCTAAATTAGATGGAACGCAAATTTGCCGTCAGCTTCGAGCCGCCAATAATTGGACACCAATAGTTTTTTGCACTGCGCGCGATGACGAAGCGGATCGGGTACTGGGTCTTGAACTGGGCGCCGACGACTATGTGACCAAGCCATTTAGTCCCCGGGAACTGGTGGCAAGAGTTAAGGCGATTCTTCGAAGATCCGCCCAGCAAGTGACTGAGATTCTTGACGAAGAAGGGGTTCAATTAAACCTCAAAACTCGGCGCGCATCGCACAATGGCAAACCGGTCGTCCTGACGGCCACAGAGTTTGACTTGGTGGCCTATCTCATGGCTCGTTCGGGACAAGTGATCGAGCGTGCTGAGTTGCTCGAGAATGTTTGGGGTTACACCGAAGGCCTTGGAACTCGAACAGTTGATGTGCACGTTGCCCAAATCCGGACAAAACTAGGAGCCGATGCACCCATCCGTACCGTTCGCGGAGTCGGATACGCATGGGAATCACCATTACCTGAAATGGTCACATGAAATTTCGTACTTGGAGCATCGTCACACTCTTGGTCATCCTCACGAGTGCGGTCGCCGCATTTGCAATTGTCGTGGCTGGGCTCGTGTCCTACCCACTTGTCGTATCAAGTTCGCAGGACGTGGGTGCAAGAAATCTTTCACAGTTGGCCAATGTCACAGCTAACGCTATTGATCAGCAAGATTCTGGTTCCGGTGTTGGGCAAGGATTGATAAAGACCTTGCAGCGGGAATCAATCTCGGCCTATTTGATTCCTTTTGGATCACCGAATCTCAACGACCTACCTTTCAATTTTCCACAAATCTACGTTGATCAACTCAACAGTGGGCAAAACATCTCGGGAAGAGTGTCTTCAGCAGATGGTGAGTACTTACTTGAGGGTCGGCCGCTGAGCGTTGATGGTTCGGTTATCTTGATTCAACCCATCTCAATTGCTGGAGCTAGTGCCGGAGCGATTATTTGGCGCCTCGCCCTCGCGCTAGTGCTGGGACTAGCCATCGCAATCACTTTAGGTTTTTTCGCTGCGCAACGCTTAGCGAGACCGCTACGCCGAGCGAGTACGGCAGCGATGTCAATGGCGAGTGGATCTCGAGGTGTTGAACTTGCATCCACGGGGCCGAAGGAGGTAGATGAAATCTCAACCTCACTTAATGCCCTTGACACTGCACTTACTGCCTCCGAGGCCCGCCAGCGTGAGTTTCTATTGTCGGTTTCCCATGAATTTCGAACCCCGCTGACTGCGGTGAAGGGATACAGCGAAGCCATCTCAGACGGCATTCTCTCCGGAGACGATGCAATAGAAGCGGCGCGCCTAATTTCATCCGAATCCGCGCGCCTTAATCGGCTGGTGAGTGATCTCTTGGACTTGGCCAGACTGGGAGCAGTTGATTTTGCGATTTCAGAGATGAGGATCGATCTACAGGAGTTTGCCAATGAAGTGAGGCAAGTTTGGGGCTATCGCTGCCAGGAGCAACAGGTAAATCTTGAATGCGAAATTCAGGTTAGAGATGCATTTATCGGTGATCCCATCAGGCTTCGACAAATTGTCGACAATCTGGCAGAAAATGCACTCAGATTGAGTCCTAGCCATAGCACTTTGGCAATTCGGATAGAGCGGTTGGCAAACTCCTTGGTCATCGAGGTGCGGGATTCGGGTCCCGGCCTCAGCGCAGAGGACCAATTGGTGGCCTTTGAGCCTGGGGCACTTTATGAGCGCTATCGGGGTGTGCGGCCGGTGGGAACCGGAATTGGTTTAGCTCTTGTGGGTCGGCTGGCGTCCGGCATGGGTGGAAGCGCGAGCGTTGGATTGGCACCCGAAGGAGGAGCACGTTTCACCGTTGAGATCCCCGAGCGGAGTGCGCTGTGAGTACACAGATCAAACTACCTGTAGCAATTGGATTGGGTTTCGTTTCGATTTTAGGTGTGTTGTTCTTTATCAATCCGGCTAGAAGTGGTGTTTTTCTTAGTTGCCCGAGTCGAACATTCTTCGGCGTTGACTGCCCAGGATGCGGGGGCTTGCGCGGTACCTATTCGCTCTTACACGGCGATATTGCATCGGCCATCAATTACAACGTGTTGTTGTTGGGTGTGTATCCGATGTTGGTTTCGCTTTGGTGTCTGTGGGTATTGAAAGTGTGGAAGCAACGCGATCTCTTTGTCATCTTTCAGCCATATTCGCGAGTAATTGTGGTTGCGGGGGTTTTCATTTTGATCGGGTTCACCTTCATGAGAAATGTGATTCCGGGGCTGGATTGGGGATCGGGCGCCTAAACAGAGCCCATTAATTCGATACGGCTACTCTAAGGGCGTGACGGTCTTAGACGACATAATCGGCGGTGTTCGCGAGGATCTTGCTGTTCGGATGCAACACACCTCCCTCGAACAATTGAAGGAACGCTCACTTCGGGTACGTGAAGCTCAAGATGTCAAAGCGATACTCAGTGGCCCCGATGTATGCGTGATCGCAGAAGTCAAAAGAGCCAGTCCCAGCAAGGGTGTTCTTGCACAAATCCCCAACCCCGGGCTACTCGCTGCGGAATATGAAGCCGGTGGAGCTCATTGCATAAGTGTTCTGACCGAAGAACGCCGTTTTGGTGGGAGTTTAGCCGACTTAATCGAGGTTCGAGCCGCAGTTGATATCCCGGTTCTGCGCAAAGACTTTGTAATTGGTAGTTACCAGATATGGGAAGCCAAAGCTTATGGGGCAGACATGGTGCTGTTAATCGTGGCAGCCCTCGAACAAAAAGTCTTACTTTCTCTCATTGAGCGCACTCAAAGTCTGGGACTCACCGCTCTCGTCGAAGTTCACGATGAAGAAGAAATTGATCGGGCACTTGACGCAGGCGCCACAGTCATCGGGGTAAATGCGCGGAACCTGAAGACGCTCGAAGTGGATCGATCAACGTTTAGTCGGGTAGTAGAGCGAATCCCAACCTCATGTATTCGAATTGCAGAATCCGGCGTTCGAGACCATCATGACCTTATGAATTATGCCGATGCTGGAGCCGACGCCGTACTTGTTGGAGAGTCGCTGGTCATTGGTGGGAATCCCAGGGAAGCTGTTCAAGAACTGGTTACTGCGGGTGCACACCCTTCATGCCGGTCTCGTGGTCGGGCATGACCACGTCAGAAGTGGAACGTGAAGTTGTTATTGCGGGGCACTTTGGTCCTTATGGAGGCAGGTTCGTTCCCGAGGCTCTCACGAGCGCACTTGATCAGCTCGATGAAGCTTTTCATTCGGCGATTGCAGACCCAGAATTCGCCATTCAATTATCAGGTTTGGAGCGGGACTACACCGGGCGGCCTTCTCCACTGACGCGGGCATGGAGATTCGGTGAATACTGTGATGATGCACACGTTTACTTCAAGCGCGAAGACCTAAATCACACTGGGTCCCACAAGATTAATAACGCGTTGGGTCAGGTGCTTCTTGCACAGCGAATGGGGAAAACGCGGGTTATCGCTGAAACTGGTGCAGGTCAACACGGTGTGGCAACTGCAACGGCTGCCGCGCTATTAGGGCTTGAGTGCGCTGTCTATATGGGCGAGGAAGACACCCGCCGTCAAGCGCTCAATGTTGCTCGAATGAAACTCCTCGGTGCTGAGGTTATTTCTGTCACCAATGGCAGCAGGACGCTCAAAGACGCTATCAACGAAGCAATGCGCGACTGGGTTGCCTCAGTTGACTCAACCCACTACGTGCTGGGAACAGTAACTGGACCTTCGCCTTTCCCTGACATGGTGCGCCATTTCCATTCGGTGATTGGGCGAGAGTCACGCGAGCAGATTTTAGCAGTTGAAGGTCGGCTCCCAGACGCGGTCGCAGCGTGCGTGGGCGGCGGATCTAACGCCATGGGCCTATTCAGCGGCTTCATCGATGACCTCAGTGTGCAATTGCGCGGTTATGAAGCTGGCGGTGACGGTGTTGAAACCGGTCGCCATGCCGCAAGATTCTCTGCGGGTTCACCGGGCGTTCTCCACGGTGCCCGCACGTACGTCATGCAGGATAAGTGGGGGCAAACAATTCCATCACACTCCATTAGTGCCGGACTTGATTACCCGGGGGTGGGACCCGAGCATGCCTGGTTGCATGACACCGGACGTGCCGTCTACGAACCGGTTAATGACTCCGAGGCCATGGATGCATTCGCTCTGTGTTCACGTACCGAGGGGATCATCCCTGCGATTGAGACAGCCCACGGGTTAGCGGGTGTTATCCGTTTAGGTAAAGAGCTGGGCCCGGATTCTGTCATCATTCTTAATCTCAGTGGACGCGGAGATAAAGACGTGGCTACGGCTGCGCGTTGGTTTGGAATTGAACTCGAACATTCTGAGTCGGGTATCAGTATCGAACTGGCCGAAGGGCGCTGATTTGTGAATCCCATGAAAACGGGAAGCATCAGTGCGGCGTTCGCTCATGCGAAAGGTGAACGTCGGGCGCTGCTCATCGGTTATCTCCCGGCTGGTTTCCCCACCTTGGACGAATCAATTGAGCTTGTGCAGGCAATGTGCGACGGGGGAGTTGACCTCATCGAGGTTGGTCTTCCCTATTCGGATCCACTCATGGATGGCCCCGTCATTCAACAAGCTGTTGATCAAGCCCTAACTAATGGAGCGACCCCCAAGTCTGTGCTCACGGTGATCAAAGCCGTCGCTGATCGTGGAGTGGTTCCAGTTGTTATGAGTTACTGGAACCCAATTGAGCAGTTCGGTGTCGAAAATTTTGCTCGAGAACTGCAGGAGGCGGGTGGAGTCGGGGTAATAACCCCAGATCTCACAATTGAAGAAGGACAGCCGTGGATTGCTGCTGCAGCGCTTCATGACGTTGACCCGATATTTCTCGTAGCACCATCTTCCACCAACGAGAGAATCGCGAAGATTTGTCATGACACGCGTGGATTTGTGTACGCGGCTTCCACGATGGGGGTTACCGGTGCTCGTGACCAGGTGAGTAATATGGCTCCCGAGCTGGTGGCTCGTGTTCGTCAATGTACAGATTTACCAATAGCCGTGGGTCTGGGAGTCTCAAATGGCATTCAGGCGGCGGAAATTGCCAAATATGCCGACGGAGTAATTGTCGGATCGGCTTTTGTGAAAGCGGCCAATGCTGGAGGGGTAAAAGCGGTGCGCGAACTCGCTCAGGAACTTGCACAAGGGGTACGACACGGTGGTTAGCCTCCCTCGCTTATTCTTAGGATTCGTGGTTTCAGGGCTTAATGCGCCACAGATACGAATTAAGTAAGTGAATTAGGAGCAGAAGCAATGGGTGAAAAGGGTCGTCGCGAAAGAGCTGCACAGGCACGCGGAGAAGCACAAGCTTCCGAGAAGCGTCGTGAGCGCATTGTTCGCATCGTTGGTGGGGCGACAGTGGTAGCCGTCATGGCTGCCATCATTGGAATCGCGGTCTACGCCAGTAGCACCGCCCCATCAACTGACGCCAGTGGTTTAACCGGTGGGATTGTCGAGCCCGACCCGTCAGCGGCATTACCTGCCGGTGTTCTTCCAGCAGATTCACCGACTCCATTTGGCGTTCCCTACGGAACCGGCAGTGCCGATGTTCCGGTGCTTGAGTTGTGGGAGGACTTTCAATGCCCAGCCTGTGGGTCGCTAGAACTTGCCAATGGTGCTGGGATAGCGAAACTTGCCGAAGAGGGCAAGGTTCAACTCGTTTACCGACCTACCGCTTTCCTCGATGCAAATTTGGGAAATGATTCATCCCACCGCGCGATTGCGGCATGGGGTTGCGCCATTGATGCTGGCAAGGTCAAGGAGTACCACGACACCGTGTACGTGAACCAGCCGGTCGAAGAAGGTATGGGTTTCCCAGAGGATCGTCTTCTCGCATTCGGCTCGGATTCAGGCATCACCGATGCTGCATTCACGACCTTCTCCCAATGTGTCACCGATGGCACCTACCTTGCTTGGGCGGCTAACACCAATCAAGAGTTTTCAGCCGGGGAAATTGGTGGAACACCCGCAGGCTTCCTTAACGGGGAACCGGTTGAAACTGCCGTGTTGGCCGATCCAATCGCTTTAGCCGAACTCATAGCTTCCAAGTCGTAGTTGGAATCCCTCACGTGAAAACATTCATACCCAGTCCAGAGACGGGTATGTGGGAATTAGGGCCTATCCCAATCAGGGCTTACGCCTTGTTTATCGTGTTGGGAATCATTGTTGCCGTTGTATTGGGCAACAAGCGTTATGAAGCTCGCGGCGGACGTCCAGGGGTCATAACTGACATAGCTATCTGGGCCGTCCCGTTTGGAATTGTTGGTGGACGCCTCTATCACGTACTCAGTGACTGGCAGATCTACGTTGGTGACGAAGGCAAAGGGCTCATCGCGGCACTTCGCGTTTGGGACGGTGGGCTGGGAATTTGGGGTGCCGTTGCTTTGGGTGGCGTCGGCGCATGGATAGGTGCTCGCCGTCGCGGTGTTTCCTTGCCACCGGTTGCCGATGCAATCGCACCGGGGATCGCACTTGCCCAGGCTATTGGTCGATTAGGTAATTATTTCAACCAAGAACTTTTTGGTTCCCCCACAACATTGCCCTGGGCTTTGGAGATCTCACCGGGGAATCGACCAGCCGATTACGCGGAATATGCAACTTTTCACCCGACATTTCTCTATGAATCCTTGTGGCTGGTGGGGGTTGCGCTCGTGGTGATCTGGGCTGATCGCAGATTCACCCTCGGCCACGGTCGGGCTTTTGCACTATACATTCTTTTGTACACGCTCGGCAGATTCTGGATCGAGCTCCTGCGGATTGACAATGCCAATGAGGTCTTGGGACTGCGCCTTAATGTTTGGACCTCAATTATTGTTGGTTTAGGGGCTTTGGCCTACTTGGTTATCTCAGCCCGAATGCGGCCCGGACGGGAAGTTATTGCTCAGGAGGCTGATCAGGCTGACCCGATCGAGCCGATTGAGCCATCTGAACCTAAAGCTGTATAGTTACCCTCTCGGGCCAACGTCGTCCCGGAAATATCTGAGTCGTTTGTTGTTGACCAGATCCAATCCGTGTTGAATGCGACGTTTGAGGAGTTCCACAATGGCGATCAGCCTGCACCCCAAAAAACAGGGACTTTACAACCCTGACCGCGAGCATGACGCCTGCGGTGTTGCCTTTGTCGCGACTTTAACCGGGGTACCCAGCCATGAGATAGTGGAAAAGGCCATCAAAGCTTTGACCAATCTTGAACACCGGGGTGCCTCAGGTAGTGAACCGGATAGCGGTGACGGTGCAGGCATTTTGATGCAGGTTCCGGACCTCTTCCTGCGAAACAAAGTTGACTTCAACCTGCCCCCGGCTGGCGAATACGCCGTCGGCACTGCTTTTTTTGATCAAGGGCAGGCTCCGCTTGCGATGGCTGCAATGGCAGACCGAGCGCTCGCGGAAGGCTTGAGCATTCTTGGGTGGCGCCAGGTTCCAACAAATGACACGATGATTGGGGCGATGGCCAAATCGTGTATGCCGGATTTTTGGCAGCTTTTCATCACCGACAATGTGTCTTCAGGAATTGATCTTGACCGTGCGGTATATGGGTTTCGCAAAATGGTCGAACATGACCTTGACGTATATTTCTCGTCACTTTCAAGTCGCACCCTGTTGTACAAAGGCATGTTAACTACGGGACAACTGGCGCCGTTCTTCCCGGAATTGACAGATCCGCTCATGGAGAGCGCATTGGCACTCGTCCATTCCCGATTTTCAACGAACACTTTCCCCTCCTGGCCACTTGCGCACCCGTATCGACTCATTGCACATAACGGAGAAATCAACACGGTCCGAGGAAATCGAAACTGGATGACTGCTCGTGAGGCAATGTTGACCTCTGACATTTTGCCGGGGGATCTGACCAGGTTGTTCCCCATTTGCTCACCTAATGGGAGTGATTCAGCTTCATTCGATGAAGCGCTCGAGCTATTGCACCTTGGCGGTCGTTCCCTTCCGCACTCCGTCCTCATGATGATTCCTGAGGCGTGGGAAAACAATTTGGATATGTCGCCGGAGCGGAGAGCCTTTTATGAGTTTCACGCAACGATCATGGAACCGTGGGATGGTCCGGCGAACGTATGTTTCACCGACGGAACTGTTATTGGGGCAGTCCTGGACCGCAACGGTTTAAGGCCCGGGCGCTTCTGGGTCTGTGACGACGGGCTCGTCATTTTGGCCTCTGAAGCAGGGGTCCTTGACATAGACCCGAGTACCGTCATCCGTAAAGGTCGACTGCAGCCGGGCAAGATGTTTTTGGTGGATACAGACGCCGGCCGAGTGATTGAAGATGAGGAAATCAAAGACGCACTGGCCGCCGAAAATCCATATCAGGAGTGGGTGTCCAGTGAAGTGATCCACCTAGATGCTTTGCCGGACCGGGAACATATTGTTCATACGCGGGAGTCCGTTGCTCGCCGTCAACAAACTTTCGGTTACACCCAAGAAGAGTTGCGGCTCATCATCGAACCAATGGCTAAATTCGGCACTGAAGCAATTGGCTCAATGGGCACGGACACTCCCATCGCCGCATTGTCAGACCGCCCTCGCCTCCTATTTGACTATTTCAGTCAGCTTTTCGCCCAGGTGACAAATCCACCACTTGATGCAATTCGTGAGGAAATTGTGACGTCTCTGGGCAGCCTCATCGGTCCAGAGGGAAACCTGTTGGAAGCATCTCCTGCTCACTGTCGTCAAGTTGTTTTGCCATTTCCGGTCATTGATAATGATGAATTGGCCAAAATCCTGCACATCAATGCCGATGGCACACTGCCAGAGTTTGCCGCTGCTCGCATCAAGGGCCTGTACAACGTGTACGGCGGTGGGCCTGCACTCGAAAAGCGCATTTCGGAAATCTTCAACGAGGTCGACGCATTGATTCGCCAAGGAAAGAGATTCATTGTTCTGTCAGACCGCGACAGCAATGCAAGCCTTGCGCCAATCCCATCCCTGTTGCTGTGTGCGGCCGTTCACCACCATCTAGTGCGCACCAAGAATCGCACGATGATCAGCCTGCTAATTGAAACGGGAGATGTACGCGAAGTTCATCATGTTGCGCTCTTGATTGGCTACGGTGCTGCGGCCATCAACCCCTACTTGGCACTGGAAAGCGTTGAAGATCTTGTTCGACGCAATGTAATTTCCGACATTTCCCCTGAGAAAGCCATGCGCAATGTCATCAAATCCTTGGGTAAGGGACTTCTGAAAGTTATGTCCAAAATGGGAGTGTCAACGGTTGCTTCCTACAGAGGAGCGCAGATTTTTGAAGCTATAGGCCTGTCACAAGAGTTTATTGACGCATATTTCACCGGAACGGTCTCTCAACTTGGTGGTATCGGTCTTGACGTAATTGCGCAAGAGAATGCTGCGAGACATGCGGATGCCTACCCGGTGTCAGGAATTTCACCGACACATCGCACTCTGCGTGACGGCGGAGAATATCAATGGCGGCGCGAAGGATCACCGCACTTGTTTGACCCTGACACGGTATTCCGCTTGCAGCATGCGACTCGTTCAAAGCGCTTTGACATATTCCGTGAATACACTGGCCGGGTCAACGATCAGTCGGAACGGCTTATGACATTGCGTGGACTATTCGAGTTTTCATCACCACGAGCCGCAATTTCAATTGATGAAGTGGAGTCGATTGAGAGCATTGTAAAAAGGTTCTCGACCGGTGCTATGTCCTATGGATCAATCTCAGCGGAGGCACATGAAACCCTCGCCATCGCCATGAATCGACTCGGAGCGAAATCCAATACAGGTGAAGGTGGCGAGGATCCAGAGCGTTATTTACCCATGGCAAATGGAGATTCCAAGCGTTCAGCCATTAAGCAGGTGGCTTCAGGCCGTTTCGGTGTCACCAGCGAGTACCTGGTGAACAGTGACGACATCCAGATAAAGATGGCGCAGGGAGCAAAGCCGGGTGAAGGTGGCCAGCTTCCCGGTAACAAGGTGTATCCGTGGATAGCTAAGACACGGCATTCCACACCGGGTGTGACTTTGATTTCACCGCCACCACACCATGACATTTATTCAATTGAAGACTTAGCCCAATTGATTCATGACTTGAAAAACGCCAATTCTGATGCACGTATCCACGTGAAATTAGTGGCAGAGGTTGGTGTAGGAACGGTTGCAGCGGGTGTCGCGAAAGCGCACGCTGACGTGATTCTGATCTCGGGTCATGACGGTGGAACGGGTGCTTCACCACTGACTTCCCTCAAACATGCTGGTGCACCGTGGGAACTTGGTTTAGCCGAGACCCAGCAGACCCTCCTTCTCAATGGATTGCGTGATCGGGTTGTCGTTCAAGCCGATGGCCAACTCAAAACTGGACGTGACGTGATCATCGCCGCGCTTCTCGGTGCTGAAGAGTTTGGTTTCGCGACCGCTCCGCTCGTGGTAATGGGTTGCATCATGATGCGGGTATGTCACCTTGATACGTGTCCCGTGGGTGTAGCCACGCAAAACCCGGTATTGCGCGAAAAGTTCTCGGGCAAACCTGAATTTCTCGAAACCTTTTTTGAGTACATCGCGCAAGAGGTCCGGGAGTTGCTGGCTGAACTCGGTTTTACTTCAATGGATGAAGCTATTGGCCAGGTTGAAGTTCTTAACATGAACAAGGCAATCACCCATTGGAAAGCGGACGGACTCGACTTGGAACCAATCCTGCACATCCCAGATCTGGGGGCGCTCGGTCACCGCAGGCACATAAAGAATCAGGATCATGGATTAGAGCATGCCCTCGACCAGGAATTGATCCGGATGAGTGCTGAAGCCTTGGCAACTGGACTTCCCACCAAAATTGATGTGCCAATTCGAAATGTAAATCGCACGGTCGGCACGATGCTCGGAAGCGAGATCACAAAACGTGGGGGCTTGCCAGATGGAACTATTGATATTTCTTTCACTGGCTCTGCTGGACAAAGCTTCGGTGCTTTTATTCCTCAAGGGCTCACCCTCAGGCTTGTGGGGGATGCAAATGACTATGTAGGAAAGGGACTTTCTGGCGGTCGAATTGTGGTGCATCCGCATGCAGAGGCCCCATTCGAATCCAGTGAGAATACGATTGCCGGCAACGTAATCGGTTATGGAGCAACCTCGGGTGAGTTGTACCTGGGCGGAAGGGTGGGTGAACGTTTTTGTGTTCGCAATTCAGGAGCCGTTGCTGTCACTGAAGGCATTGGGGATCACGGCTGCGAGTACATGACCGGTGGAAGAGTTGTCGTACTTGGGTCAACTGGCCGAAACTTTGGTGCAGGCATGTCGGGAGGGATTGCATATCTTCTTGACGTTGATCCGGCTTTGATTAATCACGAACTCGTTGAGCTGAATCAGCTCGATGAAACAGATGCGCAGGAACTTTTCGGCCTGATTTCCCGGCACGTGGAAGAGACGAAATCAAAACGGGGAAGTGAACTTCTCGAAACATGGGATTCATCGTTCACTCGCTTCACAAAGGTGATTCCAAGAGATTACAAGCGGGTCTTAGAAATTGAAGCTGACGCAATTAGCCGTGGCGAGGATCCCATGTTGGCAATTATGAGCAGGATTTAGTTATGTCACGTATGTTAAGGAGTCGCAATGGGTGATCCGCGCGGGTTTATGACCACTGATCGGGAGCTGCCGAAACGCCGCCCGGTTGACATCAGGATTAGAGATTGGCGTGAAGTCTATGAGGATTTCGAGCCAAAGGATGTTGAATCGCAAGCCGGACGCTGCATGGATTGTGGTATCCCGTTTTGCCATAACGGGTGCCCTTTAGGCAATTTGATCCCTGAGTGGAATGAGTTGATTTATGACCGCGACTGGGGTCAAGCGATTGAGCGTTTACATGCCACTAATAACTTTCCTGAGTTCACCGGGCGGCTATGTCCTGCACCTTGTGAATCCGCATGTGTTCTGGGAATCAACGAAGATCCAGTGGCCATCAAGCAAATTGAGGTATCAATCGTTGATCGGGCCTGGCAATCGGGCTGGATTAAGCCTGCGCCACCGGAGAGTCTCTCGGGCCGTACAGTCGCAGTAATTGGATCTGGTCCGGCTGGACTGGCCACGGCACAACAACTCGCACGAGCGGGACATACGGTCGCAGTTTATGAGCGCGCGGACCGAATCGGTGGACTGCTTCGATACGGAATTCCGGAATTCAAAATGGAGAAACATCATTTGGATCAGCGCCTTGAACAATTGGAGGCTGAGGGAGTCAAATTCCGTCCGGGAATTGAGATTGGAGTCGACCTCACCGGTTCAGATTTACGTCACCGCTATGACGCGATTGTTGTGTGCATTGGTGCAACGGTGCCTCGTGAACTTGAGGTGCCTGGTCGCGACCTAGAAGGAATTTATCAAGCCATGGAATTTTTGCCGTTGGCTAATCGGGTGCAGGAGGGAGACCTCGAATCTTCACCCTATGACGTTGCTGGCAAACATGTTGTCATTCTTGGCGGTGGTGACACGGGTGCGGATTGTTTGGGCACATCGCTGCGTCAAGGGGCAGCAAGCGTGACCCAACTCGAGATTATGCCGAATCCGGGCTTGGAGCGAACCGAGAATGCACCGTGGCCGACCTATCCCACCATCTATCGCGTGAGCAGCGCGCACGAAGAAGGTGGAGATCGAATGTTCTCAATGTCCACTCAAAAATTCCTCACCGAAGATGGCAAAAATTTGTCCGGAATTGAACTCGCCGAAGTTGAGTTCGTTAATGGCAATTTTTCCGTTGTTGCTGGCACACAGCAGATTATGAAAGCTGATGTTGTTCTGCTCGCCATGGGATTCACCGGTCCTGAGCCGGCGCCCTATGTAGAACAGTTGGGTCTTGAACTTGATGCACGAGGCAATATAAAGCGTGATTCACAGTTCGCAACCGGTTCCGAGGGAGTATTCGTCGCAGGGGATGCGGGGCGGGGTCAGTCCTTAATCGTCTGGGCGATTGCCGAGGGACGTGCGGCCGCAGCCGCGGTTGATAAATTCCTGATGGGATCAACCAACTTACCAAGTCCGGTGAGTGCATTTGATCGCCCTTTGACCGTATGAGAACCTTTTCTGTGACCGGTTACCCTAAGGTTCAGTTATGAGAAGAGCCAAAATAGTTGCAACACTTGGCCCTGCTACAGCAAGTGCACAAGGCGTTCTCGATTTGGTTGAGGCTGGCATGGATGTCGCCCGCTTGAATCTGTCACACGGTGACCATGCAGATCACGAAGCCGCCTATCACTGGGTACGTGATGCTTCCGATGCGTCAGGGCGCAGTGTGGCTGTGCTCGTTGACCTCCAAGGCCCCAAAATTAGACTTGGGCGATTTGCTTCAGGACCGGTTGAACTGATAGTAGGAGATGAATTCATTGTCACCACGGAGGAATGTCCGGGTGATGCAAAAATGGTCTCCACAACTTTTAGTGGACTTCCTGGCGATGCGAATCCTGGCGACCGAGTACTAGTCGATGATGGGCGAATTGAACTGCAAGTCACCAAAATTGTGGGGCCTCGAGTTCATACGCTCGTCCTTGATGGTGGCATTGTCTCGGATAACAAGGGGTTCAACCTGCCAGGTGTCGCGGTGAGTGTTCCCGCGCTCTCAAAAAAAGACCGCGAGGATTTGCGTTGGGGGTTGCGAATTGGTGCCGACCTCATTGCGCTCTCCTTCGTGCGTTCCTCCGCCGACATTCATGACGTCCATGCGATTATGGACGAGGAGGGTATTCGAGTCCCCGTCCTGGCAAAGGTAGAAAAGCCCCAGGCGGTTGACAATCTGGAGGACATTATTGCGGCATTTGACGGTGTCATGGTTGCACGCGGAGATCTCGGAGTAGAACTTCCACTCCAGATGGTGCCGCTTGTGCAAAAAAGAGCGATCCAAATGTGCCGCGAGGCGGGTAAGCCGGTCATTGTGGCCACACAAATGCTGGAATCGATGATTTCCGAAAGCCGTCCCACGCGAGCTGAAGTGAGTGACGTTGCGAATGCGGTTCTTGATGGAGCCGATGCACTTATGTTGTCGGGTGAAACCAGCGTGGGCGTGCGCCCCGCACATGTAGTTGAAACTATGTCGACAATTATTGAGCACTTGGAAGAGGAGGCCCTCGATCGACTTCCACCGTTATTGGATTCGCCCACCGGCTCAACCGCTCGAGCGCTTACCCACGCCGCGGTCGACGTGGCTATCGGGACTAGTGCGTCGTATCTCATTGCCTTCACGGAAACCGGTAGATCAGCTCGGTTGATTTCGAGGTGGCGGGCCCACACACCACTGCTGGCATTTACCCCAAACCCCAGAGTCCGCAGTCAACTGTCACTGACGTGGGGTGTCGAAACCTTCTTGGTTCCCCAGGTGCGTCACACCGACGACATGGTGACTCAGGTCGACAAGGCGCTGTTAGACATTGGTCGAGCTACAGCCGGTCAACGGGTAGTGATTGTGGCTGGTGTGCCACCCAATGTTCCCGGGACAACCAATGGCATGCGGGTCCACAAAATTGGCACGGCAAACGGTGGCGGTGTCTAACCCTTTCTCCTTAATCGGGTAGGTTTCACCCAACACAACTGCACCTCTTTCACACACCTTTAATACCCGTCCAGTGAGGCGGGGAAGGGCACACACATGACACAACCGCAGGACAAGGCTTCGCTGAGGCCATCTCGGACGGGTAGCCGAATAGTGGCTGACCCTGACGACATTTCCCGGGCAATGCGCAGACTCGCGCATCAGGTAGTAGAAAACGTCAAAGATGTCACGAACCTGGTTGTCTTGGGAATCCCCACTCGTGGCGTGCCCCTAGCCCAACGTCTGGCAAGAAATATTGGGGAAATAGAAGGTGTGACCGTCCCGGTTGGGTCAATTGATGTAACTCTTTTCCGTGATGATCTTCGGTTGCGTCCGTCAAAGGCACTAGAGCAAACACTCATTCCTGGTGAGGGCATCGATGACAAAATAGTGATTTTGGTCGACGATGTCCTCTTTTCTGGGCGTACGATTCGAGCAGCTCTTGATGCCCTCAACGAATACGGTCGACCCGCAGTTGTGCAGTTGGCTGTTCTGGTTGACCGTGGCCACCGAGAATTGCCCATCAGAGCGGACTATGTCGGCAAGAACCTCCCGACCTCACTGAGTGAAAATGTTTCAGTTCACCTGAGTGAAATTGATTCTTTCGATCAAGTGGTTATTCAATCCGCCGAAGAGTCCACTGGGGGCATGGAATGAAGCACCTCGTTTCAGTTCAAGACCTCAGTCACGCAGAGACTTTGCATATTCTTGACACGGCTAGTGAACTTGACCGAGTAACCAACGGTGGGAGCAAATTGTTGCCGACTTTGCGTGGCCGAACTGTTGTAAACCTGTTCTATGAAGACTCAACTCGAACCCGGCTTTCATTTGAACGCGCCGCAAAAAGGCTGTCTGCGGATGTAGTTACAGTTTCGGCCAAAGGCTCGAGTGTTTCGAAAGGCGAGAGTCTCAAAGACACAGCCCTAACCCTGAAAGCGATGGGTGCGGACATGATCGTTGTCCGGCATCCCTCACCTGGTGCAGCTCATAGGTTGGCGCATGCTGGTTGGCTGGAGTCAAGTGTGCTCAATGCAGGCGATGGAAAGCACGAGCACCCAACCCAGGCGCTAGCAGATGCACTTACCATCCGTGCACACTTACGCCCCGAGGCAGTTGATTTTGGTGGATTAACTATCGGAATTGTGGGCGATGTACTGCATTCACGTGTCGCTCGTTCAAATATTTTTCTCTTAGCAAGCATGGGTGCCAAAGTCGTGGTCATTGGTCCACCGACTTTGCTGCCCGTTCGGATTGAAAATTGGCCCTGCACCGTGAGTTATTCACTCGATGACACCTTGCCCGAGCTCGATGTGATCATGATGCTGCGTGTGCAGCAGGAACGCATGAACGGGACTTTCTTCCCGAGCCAACTTGAATACAGCCGGTCATTCGGGCTCAATCGTGCACGTGCATCCTCCTTGCCCGATCACGCGATTGTCATGCATCCCGGACCCATGAACCGTGGTGTTGAAATCACCGCTGAGGTTGCAGATGGCGCGCGTAGTGTCATTACTGAGCAGGTTGCCAACGGACTTAAAGTTCGCATGGCAGTCATGTACCTACTTATTGGAGGAGACGTCAGTGCGGCTTAATTCGTATCTCATTGTTGGTTCTCGGCCATACGGTGAACAGGTCTGCGATATCCGAATTACCAACGGTCTGATTTCCGAAATGGGCAGTGACTTGGAGCCCGGAAACCACCTTGTGATCGAAGCGAATCGCTTAATCAGTCTTCCTTCATTCGTTGACCTACACACGCATCTGCGTGAACCTGGACGCGAGGATGCTGAGACGATCGCATCTGGGTCACGTGCGGCAACACTGGGTGGTTTCTCCGCAGTGTTCGCTATGGCAAACACGACCCCCGTTGCAGACACGGCCGGAGTCGTGGAACAAGTATGGAGAATTGGTCGGGAAACGGGTCTTGTTGACGTATTTCCCATCGGTGCGGTCAGCGTTGGCTTACATGGTGAAGCGTTGGCAGAGTTGGGTGCTATGGCGGCATCTGCCGCAAAGGTTACTGTATTTAGTGACGACGGAAATTGCGTATCCGATCCACTTCTCATGCGACGCGCCTTGGAATATGTTAAGACATTCGATGGGGTCATTGCCCAACACGCCCAGGATCCACGCTTAACTCAGGGCGCCCAAATGAATGAAGGGGAACTTTCGGGCGTACTTGGTTTGACGGGTTGGCCTGCAGTTGCTGAAGAAGCAATTATCGCCCGCGACGTTCTCCTTGCCTCACATGTTGATTCGCGACTGCACGTATGCCATGTGTCAACATCGGGAAGCGTGGCAATTATTCGATGGGCAAAGGAAATGGGGATCAGAGTCACTGCTGAAGTTACTCCGCACCATCTATTGCTCACGGAGGATTTGGTATCAAGTTTTGATCCGGTCTATAAAGTGAACCCTCCGCTACGTTCACGTGCGGATACCCTGGCGTTGCGTGAAGCACTAGCTGACGGCACGCTTGATATTGTGGCAACAGATCACGCACCCCATCCACATGAATCCAAGGATTGCGAGTGGGACAGTGCCGCTTTCGGCATGTTGGGGCTTGAGACAGCCCTTGGCGTGGTCGTAGCTGCGATGGCAGAGACAGTTGATTGGAGTTGGCGTACTTTGAGTGAGCGTATGTCCAGTGCACCCGCAAGAATCGGGCGCGCGGTGAATCACGGACGCCCACTTGCCGTTGGTGAACCAGCTCACATTGTTCTCATCGATCCACAGAGAACCCGCGAGGTCATCTCAACGCAACTTGCATCGCTCTCCGGCAATACTCCTTATGCCGGAATGACACTCCCGGTGACCGTGACCGATGTCTTTTTCAATGGAGTCCACCAAGTCAGGGACGGTGAGCTCAATGAATGAGTCCTCGATGGAAGTGACTCAGTGGCCATTACGGCTTTTCCTGGTCGCTGTGATGGTGTTAATAATTTTGGGCGTACTTCTTCTCATGCTGCGCAGCTGGCGCAAAATGCGCAGGGGTGATCGATTTGATCTATTTGATTTACCTGCTCCCATGATTCTTGCACCACAAGGATTTATGCCGGGCGAGGGAATCGAAGCGCTCTTTTTGGGCACCTCGGTGCACGGTCAATGGCTATCAAAAGTACTTATCCATGATCTGGGAACGCGTTCTCGGGCACGGGTGAGTTGGGATTCTTCTGGCATTTTATTTGAACGCAGTGGTGCCTCAGATATCTATATCCCACGGTCCAGTTTGGTTGAGGTGACATTGGGGTCTGGGATTGCAGGGACTGTTCGAGCCAAAGACAGTGTTGTAATTTTTGTTTGGAATTTAGGCGCTCACCGAATCGCAACCGGAGTGCGGGCAGATACCGCGCAGGGTCATCAGCAATTGATTGGTTTACTTGAGAGTGAGATGAGTGCAGAATGAAAAGTGCTGATCCGTCAGTTCTGGTCCTAGAAGATGGATACTCATTAGTGGGCAAAGGATTCGGTGCAAGTGGTAATGCTTTTGGCGAAGCGGTTTTTTCAACCGGTATGACCGGCTATCAAGAAACACTCACGGATCCGTCTTACTGTGGTCAAATCGTTGTTATGACTGCACCGCATATTGGGAATACTGGGGTCAACCCAGAAGACGGCGAATCCCGCCGAATGTGGCCCTCCGGTTTTGTTGTACGAGAGTTATCACGCGTGGTCTCCAATTGGCGGGCAAGTGGCACTCTCGCGGACGAACTTGAGGTAAATGGAATTGTTGGAATACAGGGTGTCGACACCCGCGCCTTGACTCGCCACTTGCGTGATCGAGGTGCAATGCGAATGGGTATTTTTTCACATTCCACGGGCGAAAACCTCATGGAGTTAATCGCCGCCGTTAATGACTCTCCGGTCATGCTGGGTGCCAGTTTCACGGACGAAGTCACAACTTCAGAAAACTATGTGATCACAGCTCAGGGTGAGAAGCGAGCCACTTGCGTTGCCCTCGATTTAGGAATCAAGTCCATGACCCCCCACCGGATGTCGCAACGAGGTATTGAAGTCCATGTAGTTAACGCGAACACCACATGGGAAGAGATTCTGGCCCTAAAACCCGATGGTGTTTTCCTGTCAAACGGACCGGGAGATCCAGCCACGGCGGTGGGTGCAATCGCGATAGTGCAGAAGGCCCTAGAAATGAAGATACCGCTATTCGGGATTTGCTTCGGGAACCAAATTCTCGGTCGAGCACTTGGCTTAGAGACTTACAAAATGCAATATGGGCATCGGGGAATCAATCAACCCGTTAAAGATCTCACCACGGGAAAAGTGGAGATCACCGCCCACAATCACGGATTTGCAGTTCGTGCACCCGAATCATTGGAGTTCAACACTGCTTATGGTCGAGCTCGAATTTCCCATATTTGCCTGAACGACAATGTCGTAGAAGGGATCGAATTACTCGACCAGAATGCCTTCAGTGTCCAGTACCACCCTGAGGCAGCAGCAGGTCCACATGATTCCGACTACTTATTCGACCGATTTCTAGAAAAGATGGGTTCACATGCCTAAACGCGACGATATTAAGTCAGTCATGGTCATTGGATCCGGCCCAATCGTGATTGGGCAAGCCTGTGAATTTGACTACTCGGGTACCCAGGCGTGTCGGGTGTTGCGCGAAGAGGGGATTCGCGTGATTTTGGTCAACTCGAATCCTGCAACCATCATGACCGACCCAGAGTTTGCTGATGCCACTTACATTGAACCAATTACAACGCAGTACTTGAAATTAGTTATTGCTAAAGAGCGCCCCGATGCACTTCTACCAACACTGGGTGGGCAAACGGCACTCAATGCTGCAATTCAATTGGATAAAGCTGGAATTCTGAAAAAGTACAACGTTGAACTCATCGGAGCTGATATTGAGGCAATCGAGAGGGGAGAAAACCGAGAAAAGTTCCGTAAAATCGTCCAAGAAATCGGTGCCGAGAGTGCGCGTTCGCATATTTGTCACACCATGCATGATGCACTTGCTGGCGTGACTGAACTTGGTTATCCCGTAGTCGTTCGCCCCTCGTTCACCATGGGTGGGGCTGGATCGGGAATCGCTTACAACGAGGAAGATCTTCTTCGCATTGCTGGACTGGGACTCGAGGCGAGTCCAACCTCTGAAGTTCTTTTGGAGGAGTCCATCATTGGGTGGAAGGAATATGAACTTGAACTGATGCGCGACAAAAATGACAACGTGGTTGTGGTTTGTTCAATTGAAAACGTGGACCCCATGGGTGTTCATACTGGAGACTCGATCACGGTGGCCCCGGCTTTGACCCTGACTGACCGTGAATTCCAAAAGTTGCGTGACGTCGGAATTGACATTATCCGAGCAGTGGGGGTGGAGACGGGCGGATGCAATATTCAATTCGCGATTAACCCTGACGACGGTCGTTTAATTGTTATCGAGATGAATCCGCGTGTATCAAGGTCCTCTGCACTTGCATCGAAAGCAACCGGGTTTCCCATTGCAAAAATAGCCGCCCGTCTGGCGATCGGTTATTCACTTGATGAAATTCAAAACGACATAACGGCTGAAACGCCAGCGTCTTTCGAGCCAACTCTTGATTACATTGTCGTCAAGGTTCCCCGCTTTGCATTCGAAAAATTTCCCGGTGCAGACACTACTTTGACAACAACTATGAAAAGCGTCGGCGAGGCGATGGCCATTGGCCGTAATTTCCCCGAGGCGCTACAAAAGGCATTGCGGTCAACCGAACAAAAGTCAGCAATTTTCTCATGGCTTGAGCCACGAGATGCGGGCGAGATTCCTGCATTAATTGAAGAAATGAAACGTCCACACGACGGAAGACTCACGTTGGCTCAACGGGCCCTGTGGCTGGGTGCTACCAATGCTCAGATTCACGAGGCTACCAATATCGATCCATGGTTCCTTGACCAGATAGAACGCATCAACGAAATGGCAGATCAGATCCGTGAGAGTCGCGACCTCCTTGCGCCTCTTCTATTTGAAGCTAAGTCACTGGGGTTCAGCGACCTGCAAATTGCGGGACTGCGTGGCACGGGGGAGACGCGCATTCGTGAGATTCGGAAACAGTTAGGTGTCTTGCCTGTTTTCAAGACAGTTGACACTTGCGCCGCCGAGTTCTCCGCTAAGACGCCCTATCACTACTCGTCATATGACAGTGAAACCGAAGTTGTGCCATCGGAGCGTCGCAAAATAATCATCCTCGGCTCTGGTCCCAACCGTATTGGTCAAGGCATTGAATTCGATTATTCATGTGTGCACGCAGCCATGACTTTAAGTGAAGCCGGATTTGAAACCATCATGATCAACTGCAATCCCGAGACTGTTTCCACGGACTACGACACTTCTGACCGACTGTATTTTGAACCTTTGACATTCGAAGACGTTATGGCAGTGATTGATGCGGAGAGCTCAGCCGGGGAACTCGTGGGTGTAATTGTGCAGTTGGGCGGACAAACACCCCTTGGTCTGGCTCAACCACTCGCTGATACAGGAGTTCCCATTATCGGCACCCAACCCGAAGCAATCCACTTGGCAGAAGATCGAGAAATGTTTTCTCAGGTGTTAACGGAGGCGAAAGTCCCAGCTCCGGCACACGGAACCGCCAGATCATTTGAGCAAGCGAGAGAGATCGCAAATCGAATCGGATACCCCGTTTTGGTTCGCCCCAGCTATGTACTCGGCGGGCGTGGCATGGAAATCGTTTATGAAGAGGAAATGCTTAAGGACTATTTGGCGAAAGCGACTCAAATAAATCCAGAGCATCCGATTTTGGTTGACCGATTCCTCGATGACGCCGTGGAAATCGACGTCGATGCTCTCTTTGACGGAACGGACCTTTACTTGGCAGGCGTCATGGAGCATATTGAAGAGGCAGGAATCCACTCCGGTGATTCGGCATGTGTTCTTCCGCCGATCACATTGGGTCGTGAGGAAATCGACCGTATTCGAAAATCAACACATGCCATTGCTGCAGGAGTGGGTGTTCGTGGGTTAATCAACATTCAATTTGCGTTGGCATCCGATGTTCTCTACATTTTAGAGGCAAATCCACGTGCTTCTCGAACAGTCCCTTTTGTTTCAAAGGCGACAGGCGTACCGATTGCCAAGGCGGCTGCCCGGATCATGGCGGGTGAGAGCATCGCGTCATTACGGGCGATTGGGTTGCTACCCAAAGTAGGTGATGGCGGGCAATTACCGCAGGGGAGCCCAGTTTCGGTCAAAGAGGCAGTTCTTCCATTTGGTCGATTCCACGGTGTCGATACCGTCCTAGGTCCTGAAATGAAATCTACGGGGGAAGTCATGGGAATCGATTCATCATTTGGTGTCGCTTTCGCAAAGTCCCAGGTAGCAGCCTTTTCTGGGGGACTTCCCACGCGAGGAGCGGCTTTCGTCTCTCTCGCCAATCGGGACAAGCGCGCAGCAATATTCCCAATCAAACGACTCTCAGACCTGGGCTTTGACATCCTTGCAACAGAAGGCACAGCGGACATCTTGCAGCGCAATGGTATTCCCGCGCGGGTCATCCGAAAGCAGTTCGAAGGGACAGGCGCACAGGGGCAACCGACATCGGTTGATGCCATCAATAATGGTGAAATTGACCTCATTATCAATACTCCCTACGGCGTTGGCCCAAGAAAAGATGGATATGAAATTCGAACAGCTGCGGTTTTGCGGGGAGTTCCCTGCATCACAACCGTGCAAGGTTTAGCAGCCGCGGTGCAGGGGATCGACTCACTTCTCCACGATCAGCCAACCGTGAAGTCGATCCAAGAGCATGCACGGGGCCTAAATTGGGACGGCGTGTAGCGTGGTGTCCATGAATTCCGGGGCTCTCCAGGTCAATGGCGAAGTACTTGATGTTCAGCGCACCGGTAAGTATTTTGTAATGTCGGTGACGGCTCCTGGAATCGTGGAGCGAACCCAGCCTGGGCAGTTTGTGACCGTCGGTATGGGCGGTGAGACGAGTTCCATGATCCTTCGCAGATCCTTTGCTATCCAGCGGGTGCACTCCCGCGGAATGTATGGGGGGACACTGGAATTCGTCGTTTCTCCTGCCGGCAAAGGAACGAAATGGTTGACCAAACTGCGTCGCCATGATCCTCTGAACTTGGTGGGGCCATTAGGGAAGCCATTTACATTACCCACGAAAGCGGTCTCCTGCGTCCTCGTTGGAGGTGGCTACGGTTCGGCACCTTTAATAATGTTGGCAGAAAGCCTGCGCGATCGAGGTTGCCGGGTTGACACCATTATTGGGGCTTCGACAGAAATGAAATTGTACGGAGAACTTGAATTAAAGCGAGTATCAACTTCACTCACTTTGACGACCGAAGACGGCACCGCTGGCATCCAAGGTCGGGCTACTGATGCCTTGGTAACGATCTTGGATGCCGCACAAGTGGATGTCGTTTACGCATGTGGACCGATGCCCATGTTGGCGAGTGTCGCCGAGGAGTCAACTGCCCGTAAAGTGTTCAGCCAGTGTTCAGTTGAAGAGTCAATGGCGTGTGGAATCGGCGTCTGCATGACATGTGTACTCCCGATTGTGGGCGAAGATGGTGTAACCCGGATGCTTCGTTCATGTGTTGAGGGACCAATATTTCGGGGTGACCGTGTGCGGTGGTCTGACATTGGCACCATCCCCGATGGCACACTCGGTAAAGAGGTATCCCAACCATGACGGGCGCGGTAATTGTCTCCGGAAGGTCATCAGACCATTCCGCTAAGTCGGCTTTTGATTTCACCACCAGCGTGGGCTCATTAGATTTAATCGCACCAATATTGACAGCATCAGGTTGCGCTGCTTCTGGCCGCGAACTGGACAACTACTTTGACATCACTGCAATCGGTGGCGTTGTCACCAAGAGCATCATGTTGGCTCCGCGTTCGGGTCGAGCAACTCCTCGCATGGCAGAAACGCCAAGTGGCATGCTTAACTCAATTGGCTTACAGGGTCCCGGAGTAGAAAGTTTTATCGAGAATGACCTAGCTTGGTTACGGCAACGCGGTGTGAGAACGATCGTGTCAATTGCTGGGGGAAGTGCCGAAGAATTTGGCAAAGTTGCAGCTAAGCTTCGAGTTGCAAGTGGCTTTGATGCGATCGAAGTGAATATTTCTTGTCCAAATGTGGAAGACCGTGGACAAGTATTTGCCTGCCGAGCCGATACAGCGGCTCAGATTGTTCAAATAGTTCGGCGAAATAGTGACAATAAGATCCCAATTTTTGCGAAGCTTTCACCTGATGTTACCGACATCGTTGAGATAGCCTCTTCGGTTGCGCAAGCGGGAGCATCAGGAGTTTCGGTAATCAATACGTTGTTGGGTATGGTGATAAACACGAATTCAATGCGGCCTGCTCTTGCCGGGGTTACCGGTGGCCTTTCCGGTCCCGCGATCAGACCGGTTGCTGTTCGGTGTATTTGGCAGATCCGAAATGCGCTCCCTGATTTACCCATTATCGGAATGGGAGGAGTGCGCACTGGCCATGATGCACTTGAAATGGTCCTCGCCGGTGCAAATGCAGTATCTGTTGG